>Ga0181563_10000363_pt1 | contig 42771 bp, 35 predicted proteins | sample 011ome_25_FD_133759 | JGI IMG/M metagenome (GOLD analysis project Ga0181563, IMG submission 133759) | Coastal salt marsh microbial communities from the Groves Creek Marsh, Skidaway Island, Georgia - 011512CT metaG (megahit assembly) | ecosystem: Environmental > Aquatic > Marine > Intertidal...
AATCAAAAGATTCGGTAGTACTGCCCAATACAAAAGTTCCGATGTATTCTTTTTCTTGCCCCATATAGCCTTCAATTTGCTTGGTCATTTTTCCTGAACAAACAATTAAAAGTCCTGTGGCCAATGGGTCAAGTGTTCCCGCATGACCTACTTTTTTAATTCGTAAGGCATTTCTTACTTTTTTAACCACATCAAAGGAAGTCCATTCTAATGGTTTATTGATTAAAAATACTTCTCCGTAAGCTTCTTGTTGCATAGATAGGTTGCTCTTGGCTTACTAATTAGGGTTTTGATGGTTTTACAAAAATCGCAAAAAATTCAATAATGAAACCCGAGAGTGTAAGAACAGGACCCAGTGTTAGACCAAGAAATCCATTTCCGTGCGGTTCATTATCCATGCCCATTACAATAAAGCCCAAGCAAATTAGTGCTAAACCTAAAAATAGGAATAAGTAATTTTTTCTTGAAAATGGAAAAGCAGATTTGCTCATATATCAATATAGTTCGTCTAATGACATGGTTAAGTATTTATTTACGGAGCGCAAAGTACTAAAAACGGACAAAGCTCCTCCCATAATTGATAAGCCCAAAAACAAAAGACCCATTTGCTCTATGTTTTGAAGCGCCGCAAATCCTTCGATGGTATCCTTAGTATATTCAAAAAGTCCAAAAAGAATTGCTGAAGCTATACCACCAGCAAGAAGTCCGAAAAAGAATGCGCGAACTAAAAACGGTTTACGGATAAAACCTCGTGTTGCACCGACCAATTGCATGGATCTAATTAAAAAACGTTGGGAAAAAAGTGCCAATCGAATGGTGTTGTTGATCAACATAATTACTGTGATGATCAAAATCAAAATAAAAGCACCCATAATGATTCCTACCTTAAACAGATTATTATTGATTGAATCAATCAAATCTGTCATGTAAGAAACTTCAAATATCCCAGGCATGGCTTCCAACTCTTTGGAGATAGTAGCCAGCTGTTCTGAACTTTGAAACTCTTCAGCTACGCCAAAAACGAAACTATCGCGTAAAGGATTATCTTCTAAAAATTTTGTAAAATCTTCTCCAGTACTACTGATAAATGTTTCTGCCGCTTCTTTTTCGGAGACGAATTTTAAGTATAAGCTATCCCGATTGCTTAAAACAAAGGGTCTTTTTGCCAAATCTCTTTTTAATTCTACCAATTTTTTTTCTGGTAAATTTTTATCCAAAAAGACCTGGATTTCAATGTTTTCTCGAATCATTTTCGTTAATGAGCTAGCCTGAATAAGCAGCATCCCAAAAAGTCCAACAATAAATAGGGAAAGAGTGGTACTAAATAGCACACTCCCAAATTTAAAATGTCCAAGTTTTTTTTTTGTGCTTGTTGGATAACCCATAGAGATAATAATTCTACCCAAAAATAGAAAAGCTTGGCCGATTTACCCAATGCTTCCTGTAGAAAGGAGGGGAAAGACACGATCCTTCCCAATTACCCAAATACGATCGGCCTCCTTCCTCTCCACCAACTGAAGTCCTGTAAAGTTTCCGAAACTGGGTAGCACCAAGGTGTTATTTCTCCAATAATAACATGGAAGTCGTACCGATAGCTTACCCCGCCCTTTTAAATAGATTCCAGGATGAATATGCCCACAGATATTGAGTTGTTCTTCAGCTACCTCCACAGGTTCGTGGGATAAATACAGATTTCCTAAAGTTACAGGACCTGAATGAATCTTTAGAAAGGTATTCTGGTAGTTTTGCTCTGGTAGGATGTCGTGATTTCCTTTGATTAGGTGAAAGCATGTTTTTGGGAATTGCTTTAAAAATTCTAAAAAATATTCCCATTGTTCATTCCATTGACTGTGAAATAAATCTCCTAAAAAGTACGTTTGTAGCGGTTGGAATTGGTTAACTAATTTTTTTAAAGTTAAAAAATCAAGTTGATGTATGGTTTCTGGAATAGGAATTCCAGCCTTTCTATAATGAGTAGCTTTTCCAAGATGAAGATCAGCAATTAAAAGAACTTTTAATTCTTTAATCCATACTCCTTTTTCAAAAAGAAGATCTAAGCTTAAGTTAGAATGGGTAATTGTTGCTGAGAACATGGGAGGCTTTCCTAGAAAGCGTAAAACTAGGAAGATTTAGTTTTTGAGGGTAAGGCTTGGTAATTAGAAATTCTGAATAGCTATGTTCTCAACAATTGCTAATAATTTGTTGGAATTATTGCGGCTAATCGTCGAAAGACCACAACCTATTAAAAGGAACTTTAAATCCAAATACTTTTGGTTACTGGTAATCAAATTTGATTTTGGGAAGAAGTTAACTTTTATAGAAACTTTGAATTAGCCTTGAAAGTTGTTGAAATTCAATTAAAAATGCATCATGGCCTGTAGTGGAGATGATTTCTCCATACTGTCCCAAGGGCACTGTTCTACTAATAAATTTAGATTCTTCGGTAAGAAAAAGTAAATCAGAATTGACTCCAATTGCAAAAACCTTCGCATAAATTCCATTCAAAGCTTTTTCTAAGCCTCCTCGACTTCGACCTATATCGTGACTATCCATAGATTTGGTCAAGGTCCAATAGGAAAAGGCTTGGAATCGCTTCGTCAATTTTGCACCTTGGTAGTTTAAATAAGACGAGGCTAAAAACCCATCTAATTTTTCCGTTGATTCTTTCTGCTTTTCATTCAAGTCAAGTGGATTTCTATAACTCAACATGGCAATCGCTCTTGCTGCTTCTAGTCCCTTTTTTCCAGCATCTGGGTGGCATTGTCCCCAGCTACTATCTGCTGCTATGGCCATACGTTGAGCCTCATTAAAACCAATCACCCAAGGGGATGTTTTGGCTGTAGTAGCAATTACAATGGCATTTGCTAGTTTGGGTCCTAATAAGTATGCCCATTCTAGGGCAATCTGACCACCAAGTGATCCTCCAATTAAGGTATGAATATGTTCTAGCTTCAAATGCTTTCTAAGTAAGTCTAAACTTTGTGCCAAGTCACGTGTAGTCAAACTAGGAAAATCGTAGAAATAGGAAGTACCTGTGGTAGGATTTGTGCTCAATGGATTTGTGGAACCATAACTGCTTCCAAGTAAATTTGCACAAATAATAAAGTGATTGGAAAAATTAAATAAGCCATTTTCTCCAACAATACCATTCCACCAGGTTGCCACTTGACTATCCCCAGTTAAGGCATGTACAATCCAAATGACATTGGACCGTTCGGCGTTCAGTTGACCATAAGTACTGTATGCAATTGTAAAATCTGATAGTATAGCACCAGATTCAAGTAATAAGGGCTCTGAAGACTTAAAATACTCCAAGTTCATAAAAGGCATGGATTAATACTAGTCGGAAAATTAAGAAATCCAATGGAACCTTTCAGCTGGTAACTTAAATCAATCAATTTTTTAGTACCTAAAAATTACAATTCACCATCAGTGTATCTAAAAATAGGATGAATCGCTTCAATACTTGGCTTAATTGTGGTCAGTTCATTTACCAAGCCATTGTTGAGCCCGTACACCCACCCATGTATTTCAGGGGATTTTCTATTTTGCCAAGATTTTTGAATGATTGAAGTTTTAATGAGATCTTGGCACTGTTCCAAAACATTTAATTCCACAAGCCGGTTGACTCGATCCTTTTGGTCTGTTAATGCGTCTATTTCAACTTGATAGGTTTTATATACTTCTTTGATATTTCGTAACCACTTATTGATCAACCCAAAACTTTTGTTTCCTAATGCGGCTTCAATTCCGCCACAACCATAGTGACCACAAACAATGATGTGATCCACCTCCAAAACTTCCACTGCATATTGCAAAACTGCCAACAGATTTAGGTCGGTATGAACCACCATATTTGCAATATTTCGGTGTACAAATACTTCTCCTGGGTCTGTACCTGTAATTTCATTCGCAGGCACACGGCTGTCCGAACAACCTATCCATAAGAATTTGGGTTTTTGTTGCTGAGAAAGACGATTAAAAAAGTCTTTGTCTACTTGAAACTTTTCTTCAGACCAAGCCTTATTTTGTAGTAATAATTTTTCGTATGGGTTCATTTTTTTTCTTTTTGGTGCTGAGTATATCCTTCAATCAATAAGGTGATGTCTTTATCGGCTGTAGAGGCAATAAAATCATTCAAAACCTCTTCGATGTCATGATCTATAAATCGAGCCATGGAGGCATTTAAAACAACCTTACTGCCATCTGGAATTTGGCTTAATTCTTTCATCAACGGGGCCTTATTCAAGAATGAAACATCCTTTTGAAGTTTAACTAAGTAATTTCCTTTTCGTTCTGTAACCTGAATTGCACGATGAAAATTAGTTTTGATGACAAAAAATAATCCAACGACTAAGCCAATTCCAATGCCTAGTAATAAGTCAGTCAGTAAAATTGCAGTAATGGTGAACAAAAAAGGTAAAAATTGATTCCATCCCTTTTGAAACTCTTTTACAAATAAACTGGGTTTTGCTAGTTTGAACCCCACCACTAATAGAACAGCAGCAAGTCCACTTAAAGGGATTTGATTTAGGATGCCGGGGATGCTTAATACAAGGGCAAGCAATAAAAATCCATGAAAAATTGTTGACCATTTGCTGCGTGCCCCGGATTCTATATTGGCAGAGGTTCGGACAATGACTGCCGTTATCGGTAATCCTCCGATAATACCCGAGACGGTGTTCCCAATTCCTTGAGCTATTAATTCTTTACTTGCGGGAGTGGTCCGTTTATAAGGATCCATTTTGTCTCCGGCTTCAATAGATAATAAGGTTTCAATGCTTCCAATTAAGGCAAGCGTGAATGCAATTACCCAAAAACTACTTTCAAAAATTAAATCAAATTTCGGAAAAGTAAGTAAAGTTGGAAGTTCTTGCCAACTCGAAAAGGATGGAATTGTGACTAAGTGTTCGTTGTCTAATACCCACTCAGGTTTATATTTTTTGTAGAAAGCATTCAGTCCAATACTTGACAGCACAGCCCATAATGCCCCGGGTACCACGCCGAGGATTCTATGTTTCTTGATCGAAGGTTTTTCAAAAAATAAAATTAATCCCAAGGCAAGAAAAACAATTGGAATTGCTCCGGGGCTAAAATAGATGAATGCATAATAAATTTCTGAAAAAGTGTTGTGCTGATCGGCTTGTTGAAAGGCAAAATCGCCTAAAAAGTCTTTGTCATACCCCAAAGCATGTGGGATTTGTTTTAATATTAAAATTAATCCTATAGCGGTGAGCATTCCTTTAATCACTGCATTCGGAAAATAGTACCCCAATACACCTGCCTTTGCGACTCCAAAAATGAATTGAAAGATACCTGCTACCACTAGCGCTCCCAAAAATAATGGAAAAGAACCTAAGCTAGTGATAGAGTCCAAAACAATAACGGTAAGTCCCGCTGCTGGTCCACTTACTGCAACTGACGACTTAGAAAATCCACCTACGACAATACCTCCAACTATCCCTGCTAATAGACCAGACATGGGAGGCGCACCACTTGCTACTGCTATGCCTAAACAAAGGGGTAGGGCGACTAAAAAAACTACTAAACTTGATTTGAAATCATTTGGAAAGGTAGAACGGAACTGAGTATCCATATGCAAGTTTACAAAAAAGGAAGGTCATTTATAAGTAAACCTTATACTGATTGTAAGCCAAAATAATAAATTCTTTTTTGGACCTCTTATTTAAAATTTAATCCGCTACAATTTTTTAAATGTGGGGAATACCGTTGCGAGGGGAGCAAATTGGAATTAAATACTTTTCAAAAGGTCTTCAAATGCTTGATCCATCTTCGAAAAATCAAAGTTTAATTCTGCTTGCTTTAACTTAAACTGAATTTCTTCCAAACAAAGATTTCCTATACTGCCCTCATGGCTATGCACGACTTGTTCTTGGTTTGGAGAAAAATCATTGGATTCAATTTTTGCTCCTATTTGTTTGTACGCATCTCGAAAAGGAACACCTTTCAATACCAATTCATTTACAGATTCCACCGAAAAGAGGTGTTGGTAAAAAGGATCTTTGAGAATATTCTTTCTAATTTCAATGGATTCAAGCATGAATCTGCTCATTTCTAAACAAGACTTGAGTGTAGTTAGGGCAGGAAAAACCGCTTCCTTCAATAGCTGTAAATCACGATGATATCCAGTAGTCAAATTAGTTAACATCAAGTTAATTGAATTGGGCAGCCCTTGCAACTGATTGGACTTTGCACGAATTAATTCGAAAACATCAGGATTTTTTTTGTGAGGCATGATGCTTGATCCCGTAGTTAATTCATCTGGAAAAGAAATAAATGAAAAATGTTGGTTGCAAAACAAACAAACATCAGCCGACAATTTGTTGAGTGTTCCCGCTAATCCCGCAACAGCAAATCCAAGGGTTCGTTCTGTTTTTCCTCTAGCATTTTGTGCATTGATCACATTGTGATGTAAATCTGCAAAACCTAACAATTTTGTAGTTAAAGTTCTGTTCAAAGGGAAGCTGGATCCATATCCGGCGGCGGATCCTAAGGGGTTTTTATTGCTTAATTCAAAGGCAACTTGTAATAAATTTAAATCTTCACTTAGGCTTTCAGCAAAGGAAGCAAACCACAATCCAAAAGAAGAGGGCATCGCTAATTGAGTATGGGTGTATCCCGGCATTAAATCCCCTTTGTGGGCTTCTGCCAATACCAATAGTCGGTCTCCCAAAGCACTGATTTCCCGAACCAGATCGCGAATCTCCTCTCTGTAAAATAATTTTAAATCAACTAGAACTTGATCATTTCTACTTCTTCCGCTGTGAAGTTTTTTTCCAACTTCTCCATACCGACGTGTAAGTAATACTTCAACCTGCGAATGAACATCTTCAACTCCAGTTTCTATTTCAAATTTCCCAGCTCTAATTTCTTCGAAAATTTCCTTAAGCCCTTTTTGAAGTAATTCATTTTCTTTTTGGCTAACCAAACCAATACTGCAAAGCATGGTAGCATGGGCCATTGACCCCAGAACATCATAGGGGGCCAAAAGAATATCGAAAAGTGGATCATTTCCTACAGTAAATTGTTCTACCTCTCGTTTGCTAGTACTTGTTTTTTGCCAAAGTTTCATTGCTCTTTAATATTTTAACAGCCTCGTAAAGCAGCGTACTGCTCTAAAATAGAAATGTAAAGTGGGATACTTTCTTCCAATTCTTGAATGTAAATAAACTCGTCAGCAGTATGGGACCTTGCGGAATCTCCAGGTCCAATTTTTGCTGAAGGATAGGGGATTAGTGCTTGATCCGATAGGGTGGGACTTCCAAACTTCTCCAATTCTAATTTTTTTGCAACCTGCTGTAGTGCATGATTTTCTGGAAGAAAAGAAGAACGAAGTCTCGTACTTCTTGGAACCAATTCTGCAGCTAATTCTTTACTTAATTCGTCTATTATTTCCTCATGAGTATACAATTCATTCATTCGAATATCTAATACATACGTACAAAATTCAGGTACTCGATTGTGTTGTTCTCCAGCATGAATCATGGTACAGGAAAGCTTGGTGGGGCCTAAGAAAGGAGAAATCTTCTTGAATTGATACTCCTTTATTTTAGTTAAATCATTCAAAGCAAGGTAGATGGCATTCACTCCTTCTTCTCGTGCCGCATGACCTGCTTTTCCTTTAATGGTACCTTCCAAAACGAGCAACCCTTTTTCAGCTACAGCTAATTTCATTTGCGTAGGTTCCCCAACTAGTACTAATTCGGCAGGAGGGAGGATTGGAACTAGACTGCTGATACCATTCGGTCCAGAGATTTCTTCTTCGGCAGAAGCAATTAGAAGTAAATTAAAAGGCAATGGTTTACCAATAAAGTGGCAAAATGATGCAATTAATGCTACCAATGGTCCCCCTGCATCATTGGAACCTAATCCATATAATTTTCCATCATCTTCAAGAGGTGTAAATGGATCTTTGGTGTAGCTTAGAGCTGGTTTTACAGTGTCGTGGTGGGAATTTAACCAAACAGTGGGTAGGTGTTCCTGATAAGGGTTGGCAAAGGCCCAAACATTATTTCCTGAAGTTTGGGTATGTACCCCTTTCTTTTTTAAAAATTCATTGATTTGTGCAGCCGTGTTTTCTTCAAATTTCGAAAAGGAAGAAATTGAGATTAATTTTTTTAATAAGCTAACGGCTTCTTTTCCAAGGGTATCCATTAGTACAGATCGTAACGTTGTCGCTCAATGATTGTTCCAGCAGTTTTACCTTTTACTGCCATCATTAAATTTTCTGCTTTCCCAATCCAAACACGTTGAACTCCTTGTTTAAGGGCTTCAAAGGCGTTATCAAGCTTAGGAATCATTCCAGAGTGTATCACATTTTCCTTCCGAAGTTCGCTGTAAATATCCTCATTAATCAGTGGAATGATGGATTGCTCATTATTCTCATCAATAAGTACACCTTGCTTGTTGAAACAAAAGTACAAATCCACATGGTGCTCATCAGCCAAACTTGTAGCAAGAGCGGACGCAATGGAATCGGCGTTGGTATTTAACAACTGCCCTTTTTTGTCGTGCGTGATCGCATTGACAACAGGCAATATCCCTATTTGAAGTAATTGTTGAAATAAAGACACATTAACTTCTTGAATATCACCTACAAAGCCATAGTCTATCCCACGAACAGGGCGCTTAACTGAACGAATTAGGTTTCCATCAGCACCTGTTAGTCCAATTGCATTCACTTTAAGCGCTTGAAGTTTTGCTACCACAGTTTTACTGATTAAGCCTGCATAGACCATCGTTACCATATCTAAGGTATCCTTATCGGTGATTCTCCTACCATCTACCATTTCAGGCATAATACCCATACTTTCTCCGAAACGAGATGCCATTACTCCACCACCATGTACCAAGATTTTATACCCTGGGACCTTGGCAAAAATGCTTAAAAACTCCTCCAGCTTTTCAGGATAGTCAATTACATTTCCTCCGATTTTGATGATAGATATTTTCATAAACAGATGAATTTAAGAAAATTTAAGGGAGAAGTTTACTGATTACCGCCTGGGCAGCATAGATTCGATTGAGTGCTTGTTGCTGTACCAAGGAACGAGACCCATCCAAAAGTTCATCCGAAAGTTCTACGTTTCTTCTTACAGGCAGACAATGCATGATTTTTGCTTGAGGGGCATTCTTTAAATGTGCTTCTGTCAACATCCAAGTGGAATCTGTAGTCAAAATCTTCCCATAGTCCTTATAGGAAGACCAATTTTTTACATAAACAAAATCTGCTTGCTCCAGCGCCTCTTCTTGCTTGGTTGTAATTAATGCTCCATGAGTGAATGTAGGATCTAGTTCGTATCCTTCAGGATGACAAATGGTCAAATCATGTCCCATTCCTAAGGTCCATTCGGCAAAGCTATTGGCCACAGCATGCGGAATTGCTTTAATGTGAGGACCCCAAGTGAGTACCACTTTCGGTTTTTTTCCTTTCTGAGTTAATTCTTGAATTGTCAATTGATCTGCCAAACTTTGCAATGGATGGCGAATGGCAGATTCTAAACTAATCACTGGGATTCCTGAATAATTCACAAACTGATGGAATACAAAATCAGAAATATCCTCATCCTTTTGCGTTAAAGTTGGAAATGCTCGAAGTGCTAAAATATCAAAATATGAACCCAAAACTCCTGCGGCATCTTTGATGTGCTCCACAGTGCTACCATTCATAATTGCTCCATTTTTCATTTCCAGCGCCCAACCCTCCTTATCCATATTCAAAACAATTGCTTCCATGCCGAGTTGTTGGGCAGCTATTTGTGTAGATACGCGTGTTCTAAGCGAAGGATTTAAAAAAATACATCCAATTCGCTTTCCTTTACCTTTGCTTGAATGAAGGGTAGGATTTGCCTTGTACAAAGTGGCTAACTCCAGTAATTCTTGACCGAGTTTTTTAGATTCAAACTTATAAAAATGATTCATGGATCAGAGAATTTAATGAGGATGTGAGTTTAAAACATCTTTTAAAGCACTTACAAATGAAGCGAGCTCCTCCCAAGTTACAGTCAAAGGAGGCAATAGACGGATGGTTTCTTTCTTTGCGGCGGAACCCGTGAAAATTTTGTGTTTAGACACTAGGAGGCTACGAATAGGAGCTGCATCTTGGTTTAAATCGAAGCCAACCATTAATCCCTGGCCACGTACAGCAGTTATACCTGGTATTGTTCGTAATTCAGACATAAGTTTTGTACCCAATTCCAAAGCCCTAATTTGTAATTGCTCTTTTTCTAAAACTTCTAAGACTGCAAGACCTGCTGCACAAGCCAAATGATTTCCGCCAAAGGTAGTTCCTAATAATCCGTAGCTTGCCTTAAAATCTGAAGAAAGTAATAGTCCACCAATTGGAAATCCATTGCCCATTCCCTTGGCAATTGTAATTAAATCAGGTTCCAATCCATCTACCCATTGGTGAGCAAAGAAACGACCAGTTCGACCATAACCCGATTGTACTTCATCCAGGATTAATTTAGCACCATAGGATTTGGCCAACTTTTGGAGGCCTAAAAGAAAATTGGATTCTGGTACCTGAATACCGCCTACTCCTTGAATCCCTTCAATTAATATTCCTGCAATGGGTTGTGTCCTTAGTACTTTTTCAACGGCGTCTAAATCACCTAAAGGCAAAATATAAAAATCATCTCTTTCATTGCAAGGAGCAACCAATTTGGCATTATCCGTCAAGGCCACAGCTGCAGAAGTGCGGCCATGAAAGGAACCGGAAAATGCGATAAACCCAGATTTGTTGGTAACAAATGAAGCCATTTTGAGGGCATTTTCATTTGCCTCAGCACCTGAATTGACCAAAAACAATTGGTACTCGTGTAGACAAGATAATTCAGCCAATTTGGTGGCTAATGCTTGCTGTAATGGGATTTGAATCGAGTTGGAATAAAAGCCTAGTTGCTCAACCTGTTTGGTAATGCATTGTACATAATGCGGATGACTATGTCCAATGGAGATGACCGCATGTCCGCCATACAAATCCAAATATTCTTGGCCCTGCTCATCCCATAAACGGCACCCGTTAGCTTTGACAAGGTTTACTGGAATGAGGGGATAAACATCGAATAATTTCATTTTTTCTGTTCAGATGAAGTAGATGCAAAAATATTTGCCTAAAAAACTACAGATTTTAAATTCAAGCCCATTTTTTCTTCTAATCCGAAAGCAAGGTTAAAGTTTTGAATTGCCTGTCCGGAAGCTCCTTTTAAGAGGTTGTCAATAGCAGAATAAATAATCAATTGCCCGTTTTGAACCTGTAAAGAAAGTAGGCACTTATTTGTGTTTATCACTTGTTTTAGATCTAATTCACCTTCTGTTACATGGGTAAATTCTGCTTGAGAATAAAATTCCTTGTAGCAATTTATGGCCATTTCCTTTGTTCCAGTAAATGGGAAATAGGCGGTAACCCAAATTCCTCTTGAAAAATTGCCTCGGTAAGGAACAAATAGAATTTCTTCTTTTGCCTCAGGATTAAGCTGTTGAAAGGTTTGCTTAATTTCTTGAAGGTGCTGATGATTGAAAAGTTTATAAACCGATAGGTTGTTTGTTCTGTAGCTGAAGTGGGAGGTTTCAGTTAAACTTTTACCTGCACCTGTACTACCTGTAACACCTGTGACATGGATAGGGGCCTGAACCCAATTTTTTTGAATCGCAGGCGCTAAAGCCAATTGAATCGCCGTGGCAAAGCAACCAGGATTAGCAATTCGCTTTGCTGTTTTTACTTTATGGGCATTCACTTCAGGTAACCCATAAACAAATCCAGCGGATTCATTTCTGAAATCAGTAGATAAGTCAATTAGGACAGTCGATTCTGAAAATGAATGTTGATTAAGAAATGAGGTAGCCTCGCCATGGGGTAAGCATAAAAAAACAGCATCTAATTCAGAATGTGGAATTACATCTGTAAATCGAAGATCGCAATCCCCAATTAAATCACCATGCAATTCATCAATACGTTTGCCTTTTTGGCTGGAGGAATATAGACATACTAGCTCGCAAACAGGATGATGCACCAAAAGCCGAACAAGCTCAGCGCCAGTGTACCCCGCGGCTCCTATGATTGCTGTTTTGATTTTAGTCATTTGATTTTTTTACCTTATGGAAAATAGCCGTTTGGTTACCCAATATGCGTGTAAATCCTTTTACATCCTCGCCAGTGTATCCTGAATTCATTTCTCCATAGGTTCCGAATTTGGCAGACATTAAATCATGATTGGATGTAATTCCAAGCAAAGTAAATCGATAAGGTTGTAATAAGACCTGAACTTCTCCAGTTACCTGGGCTTGCGTACTTTCTAGGAATGTTTCAAAATTGCGCATTACTGGATCCAAAAAATGCCCTTCATGGAGGTGATTTCCATAGAATTCGGACATCTGTTTTTTCCAATACAGTTGCCACTTGGTTAACGTATGTTTTTCGATTAATTGGTGCGCTTTTATGAGAATTAATGGAGCAGCTGCTTCAAAGCCTACCCGACCTTTAATTCCAATAATAGTGTCACCCACATGGATATCTCGTCCTATTCCGTAGGGAGCAGCTAAAGATTGAAGTTTTAGGATGGCATCAACAGGGGTAGCATAAGTAACTCCATCAATGCCTTTTATTTCCCCTTGAACAAAAGTCAATTTAATTTCTTTTGGATCACTTTCCGTGACTGGGGTAGGCCATGCCTCCTCTGGAAGAAAACCTAAGGAAGTTAAGGTTTCTTTACCTCCCACAGAAGTGCCCCAAATACCTTTATTGACAGAGTAAGCTGCCTTTTCAAAATTCATGGATACACCATGTTTTTTTAGGTAGTCAATCTCTTCTTGTCTACTTAGTTTTAAGTCACGAATGGGGGTGATGATTTCCACTTCAGGAACTAGTATTTGGAAAATCATATCAAATCGTACCTGGTCATTTCCTGCTCCCGTAGAACCGTGAGCAATTGCTTTAGCCCCTATGGTTTTGGCATATTCAGCGATTGATTTGGCCTGTAGAATCCGTTCTGCGGAAACAGAAAGGGGGTAGGTGTCATTTTTTAGAACATTTCCATAAACTAAAAAGCGAATTACTTCCTGGTAATATTCTTGAACCACATCCAATTGTCGAAAGGAAGCAACCCCCAAAGCATGCGCTCGCTGTTCAATTGCAAAAAGTTCTTGTTCTCCAAATCCACCCGTATTTACAAGGACTGCATGAACTTCGTATCCCAAGTCTTTTGAGAGATGAAGGGCACAAAAGGTGGTGTCTAATCCACCACTGTAAGCTAAAACTACTTTTTTCATAGGATAGGTTTTGAAAGCGTTAAAGTAATTATTACTTTTTATCTCTTGTACTAACTTTCTTTTTTCTTTGATTTTGGATCAAAAAGCATGGCTGTACAGAGACAATTTTGTCGATTTTTGGCGGTCAAGATTTCAAAGTTGACGCAACTTTGGCATCCTTTCCAAAATTCTTCGTCATCTGTCAATGCGGAATAAGAAACGGGGATATAGCCCAATTCTGAATTTATTTTCATGACAGCTGCTCCAGTTGTCAAACCAAAAATCTTTGATTCTGGGTATTTCTCTTGACTCAATTTAAATACTTCTTGTTTGATTTTTCGAGCCAACCCATATTGTCTGTATTCAGGGGCTACAATCAAACCAGAATTGGCAACAAACTTCCCATGACCCCAAGCTTCAATGTAACAAAATCCTGCCCAGTTTCCTGCTGTAGTTAAAGCGATGACCGCCTTTCCCTCGTCCATTTTGGCTTCCAAGTAAGCAGGACTTCGTTTGGCAATGCCAGTTCCTCTAGCTTTAGCAGAATTTTCCATCTCTGCTGCAATTTGATCGGCATATAGTTTATGAGTGCTATTCGCAACTCCAATGTGGAATGCTAATTCTTCCATAGTTTAGTTAACTTAATTTTGCCTCTTGATGGGCAAGGCTACAAACTTGTTTAAAAAGGAGGGTGCTATTGGTGTCTTCCGCGAAGGAAGACATAGATAAATAGAGGGTTAAACCCTAAGGGTCTGCCTTAAGAAAAACGCTGAAAAAATAACCATCAATAACGTATTTATCGCCTGCAATAAAGACGACTTTCTGTTCAATGATATGTTTTTAGAGGTACCCATGTTTTGAGGCTGCAAATTTTATCTATCTAACATTGAATTCCAAGTAATACCCCCATTATTTTTAGTGGTCATGCAATTTATCTGAAATCAATAAAAAAAGGGCTGATGAAGCCCTTTTAGTAATTTTTTTTGAAGAGTTAAGATTTTGCCATTTCTTTCAGCGCTACAACCAATGCATCACAATCTGCAGTGCTCGTATAAATATTTGGGCTCACACGAACTCCCCGAACTCCAGATCCATCAATGGGAGCGGTAAAAATTTTGTATTTATCCATCAGTATTTTACCCATTTCTGAAGGGCTTAGCTTTTCTACCCAAACATTACCAATACCACAGCACCTAGAAGGGTCCTGGGGGGTATTCACACGAATACCAGGCACATTCCGCACTTGGTCTGTCCAGTACTTTTGAATAAATCGAAGTCGCTCCTCTTTTCTTTTAGAACCAATTTTTTCTTGAAAAGCAATTGAATCCAGTACAGTTAAATCCGTGGCTGCAGGATGGGTACCTATGTGATTGAGGTAGGATATATTGGTTAACCCCAAATTGAACGGTGCCAATAAGGGTTGTATCTTTCTTATTTTATCTTTTTTCACATAAAGTAATCCCGAACCCAAGGGTACGCTTAACCACTTGTGAAGACTTGATCCATAATAATCACAATCTAGGTCTTTCATGTTAAAGGTAAAATGTCCCACAGCATGCGCCCCATCCAACATGATTTCTACTCCTTGGGAATGTGCCATGTCTGCAATCTTACGGACTGGAAGGATATGTCCAGTGATATTCACGATATGAGGCACCATCAACAACTTGGTTTTTGGCGTGATTGCCTTTCGATAGACGTCTACGACCTCTTCATCGGATTGAGGATGCATGGGAATGTCTACTTTCACAGTTTTGATTCCCCACCTCTTCGATGCCAATTCAAACATACTTTGCATACTTCCATAATCCTGATTTGCAAATACAGCCTCATCACCTGCTTGCCATGGGTAGCCAGAAATAATCAAGTCCAAGGATTCCGTTGTATTTCGAGTCAAAACCACTTCATCAGAATCTGCACCAACAAATGCTGCTAAGGCAGCTGCAGATTTAGCTTTATTATCAAACTGCACCCCACGCATGTAGTGGGAAGCCTGGTAGTTTATTTCCCGGATATGGGTAATGTATTTTTCCAAAAGCTCTTCTGGAAGAAAGCAGTAATAGCCATTTTCAAAGTTTATGTAATCAGGCTTGATGCGGTAGGCTGCCCGAAGTTGCTCCCAAATGTCCTCACTTTCCCATTTCATCGCATCCAAACGCATGCCTTTAAGTTCAGATGGTAATAAACTTCCGCCAATGCCTAGGGCGGTGATTGTTTTTAAAAAGGAGCGCTTTTTCATGGCAGTTGGGAGTTAAATAAGATAGGAAAGTAACCAAACGATCAATAAAAAGATTGCCATTCCTGTAATCCAAGGTGCACGCTTCGGAAATTCAAATTGGCAAATGGGACAAATGGATAGTGAATTTTCCACTTCCATGGCGCAAGAGGGACATTCTTTAGTTTTCAAAATTCAGGGAACTCTTTACACATGAAGCTGTTTATTCATTCAAGAAACAAAAAATTAATGAAAATTGAAATTTGGTCCGACATCGCCTGTCCTTTTTGCTTTATCGGTAAACGAAAACTAGAAAAAGCCATCCATAAATTACCCGATTCTTCTATAATTCAAATTGAATGGAAAAGCTTTCAATTAAATCCTGATTTACAAACCGATACCAGTCAATCTACTCTGGATTATTTGTCACAAACTAAAAGATGGACAAGGGAACAAACGGTGAGGATGATGGCGCAAGTGGCTTCCATGGGGAAAGTTGAAGGAATTGATTTTGATTTTGAGCATACGCTTGTGGCCAACACCAAACAGGCGCATCGCCTACTTCATTTAGCCAAAGCAACAGGAAAACAAGACGAATTAAAAGAACGATTTTTTCAAGCCTATTTTTTGGAGGGGAAAAATATTGATCAACAAGACATCTTACTCCAAAACGCAGTGGCAGTTGGATTAGATAAGAGCGAATCAAAAGCAGTATTGGAATCGGCTTATTTTGAATCTGAGATTGAACAAGATTTATATGAATCCAGATTAATAGGGGTGAAAGGAGTACCTTTCTTTGTATTTGATCGTCATTATGGAATTGCTGGCGCTGAACCAGATGAAGTTTTTGACAGAACCTTACAACAAGCCTTGCAAAAAATCAACTCAGGTCAGACTTAAAATAAATCTCAAAAAAGACGGGATTGCTCCCGTATTTTTTCATTTAAGCTTAGCTACTTTACAGCAAGTGACCAAAGAAAATAAAATTTGAAGTCCAATTAAATTAGCTTTTGTCTTTCACTTGTGGACCGTCGGATAGGTATTACCAAACCCCTCTATTTTTCATTTTTATCGTGTAGACGGCATCCATTGCAGTGATGAAAAGTACATTTCTGGTCAGGGTGCCAAATGCTACATTTGCCGTCCAATTTTTTGGCACGGGGATATGGGCTATTTTTTCTCCCTTCCGATCAAAAACAGTGACTCCTTTTCCAGTCAAATAAACATTGCCTCGGTCGTCAATAGTCATTCCATCAGATCCCATCTCACAAAACAAGGTTTTATTGGTCAAGTACCCATCTTCTTGGATTTCATATTTCCAGGTTTTAGATGCACCAATATCTGCCACAAACAAATACTTCCCATCTGGGGTACCGATGATGCCATTGGGCTGTTTCAAGTCCTGAGTTACACGAAATAACTCGGTACGATCTTCTGAAAGAAAATAAACATGTTGCCCATCTTGCTCCATTTCTTTCCCACGTACGCCTTCCCAGTAAGGGCGAGGATAGAGCGGATCTGTAAAATACAATCCCCCTTTGGGTCGTATCCAGATATCATTAGGCCCATTTAATTTTTTACCTTTAAATGAAGGCACCAACACTGTTTCTTTTCCAGTTTGTATGTCCATCTCCACCAATTCATTTTTTAAGTCTGCAGCTGCAATCAATTTGCCGTCCAATTGAAAATACAAACCATTGGAACGGCCAGTGCTTTCCTTGGCTAAGCTTACTTGGTTGCTATTTGCATTCCATACATAGATTTTATCATTTGGTTGATCGGTGAAATAAATATCACCAAATCGATTGACTGCTGGACCTTCTGTAAATGAAAATCCATCCTTCACCAATTCCAGTTGAGCACCCTTGGCGATAATTCCTCGCTTATCTTCAATCTGTGCAAAAAGAGATTGAGATACTAGCAAAAGAGTAGAAGTAAGTCCAATTAGGTAGGTTTTAGCATTCATTTTTTTGAATTTAATTTCTATTTATAACAAGGATGAGTTGGTTACTTTCTGAATTATACGCCATACGCGTAATTCCCTGATGGCTTGAAGATTCAATTTTTCCCAATAATTCCCAATTAATTTCTCGGATATGTTTGGTGAAAATCTCATTCCCCTTAGCCATTATGAGGTGATTTTTGTCTATCCAAATAAAATCTTGGGAGCCAGGAATAGCAAATCCATAGTCTTTTTTTACTCCTGTCTTTAAATTAACAGATGCAATACTAAAAGCTTTACCTAGATTGGTTTCGATGGAACTTTTTCGATTCAAATAGGATATTTCAGAAGTATTGGGTCGTTTTCTGACTGTTCTTCCGATATCCGTATCCAAGGTGTCTACGCTTCCTTTTCCACGGACATAGACCAATGAATTGGGTTCGCCAAGCACAAAAAGTGCCGCATTTCCATCGTACCAATCGTAATAGCCTACGGGTAGAATATCATCGTAGAGAAGTTCGGGCGATTCTCCAGTGACAGGATACAACCATAATCGTTGGGTGCCGTCCGGCTCTACTACAATGGCTGAAAAATAGGACCCACATTCCGTAAGGCTAGGAGAATACTCACTACGATCTGAAGTTTGGGTTAGGTTGGTAAACCGGCTTGTACGGAAACTGTATAGAATCAAATCGTGATTACCTTTTTCATCTGCAGCTGAAAAAATAAATTCCGAATCGTTTATAAAGCTAGGTTGATTGTCGTATTCAGGACGATTGGTGAGTATTTTGGCCGTTTTGGACAAGAGTTTAAGTTGCCCGCCTTTACCTTCTGTATTCACCACCCACAAGTCGGTAGACACCTGTGCATGGAGCTGGCTGCACTTGAAGATCATGCCTAGGAAGAAGATGAAATAATTAATTCGCATCGATACCCTTTTTGAGCCAACTAAAGTACGGATTTTCGGTTAAGAAGATGTGAAACTACTCTCTGAATACAATAATGACGTTTTTGATCGATTACGGTTCAAAAAAGATTCTTTAGCCGATCGAGCAGTTCAGGTTTTAGTGACTGATGCAAATCTCGCCAAACAAATCAATTCCTGGAAATCCATTCCCGATTCTCTTCCGGCTGATTTTTCGTTGGAATTAGCACAGTATTTCGATTTTTATAAAAATAAGTTAGCTGAATCTTCTACCTCTAAAAACGAGTACGCCCAAACTTTTTTTGAGCGTAATGGAGGTTTATACCTTGCAATGCTTGGCTTTTATTCTTTGCCCTATTGCTATGCTTTTGCAGATGGGGCCCAAGTATTGATTCGTTCTCAGCGGATTCTGGATCAAATTGGCGAAAGACTAGGGGAGACCACCCGATTTGTCTTGGATATTTTCAAGCCTGAGTCATTTGCCAGTCAGGATGAAGCCTTTTTGACTTGTGCAAAGGTTCGGTTGATTCATGCCTACAGTAGATACTATATTCAAATGCATGCTACAAATTGGGATCCCGCATTTGGAGAACCCATCAACCAGGAAGATCTTTTGGGTACCAACCTTGCATTTAGCCATATAGTATTGCGTGGGATGACTAAACTTGGATTTGGACCTACACCAAAAGAGCACCAGGCCTTGCTTTTGTATTGGAAATGGATTGGTGAATTGATGGGAGTTGAAACCAACCTTTGGCCCACTACAGTCAAGGAAGCTTTTGAATTGGATCGTTTAATTCGTCGAAGGCATATGAAACCTTCAGAGGCCGGAAAGAAGCTTACACGAGCACTAATGGAATTCTACCAGAAAAATATACCAGATTCACTTCTGACCTCACAACTCGAATCCATACTCGCTTTCTTTCTTGGTAAAGAGGCCTCGAAAGCAGTGGGGATTTCCGGTCAAACTCCAGTTTCTGGGGATATTTTGGGACTATTTTTGAAATTTTCTAGTTTCAAAACTTTTGGAGCAGTAAATAAACATGAATCGTTACGAAAGAATTTAGAGCGCCAACAGATTCAGCAATTTGGAAAGGTGCTTCAAATAAAACTCCCTGAACTAAAACGTTCATAAACGGACAAGTGGCTGTTCAGTTAGCTGACAGATAGGGGGTACCTATTTCTTAAAAACAGCCTATATTCATTTTTTAGAGGTTTGGCATCATTTTAGTATTTCGAATCTATATGAAAGAATTTGGCCATCGACTACAACCTATCCCAGTGGAATTATTTGTCTGGATAGTAAGTATACTTGCCATATTTACCATCAATCCCTATTCAGACTCCTTCAGCTTTTGTCCTTTGGATAATTTAGGGCTGCACTGGTGCCCTGGATGTGGATTGGGAAGGGCCATGAACTTACTTGCTAGAGGAAAATTTCTAGCATCTTGGGAAATGCATCCCTTGGCAAGTTTGGCATATGGGGTAATATTTCATCGAATTTGGATATTAATCAAACAACTAAAACACCGCGCACACTATGGCTAATGTATTGAGACATCTTCCTGAATTGGAAGGAATGGAATTGGGCTACATTCAAGGCTTGATGAAGACCATGGACGAGGAGGAAGCTTCTTTATTTGCTCAAGTGTACCGAGCTAGACGTAAAGACCCCCAGATGATTTTAATCTTGACCTTACTTGGCTTCTTTGGCTTTGCTGGTCTTCATCGTTTTATTTTAGGGCAAATTGGCCTCGGTATCTTATACCTACTTACTATGGGGCTATGTTTTATTGGAACGATCGTAGATTTAGTGAATTACAAGAGTCTAGCCTACGAATTCAATATCAAGATAGCACATGAGACCATCCAAATGTTATCCCTCTCATTTCCAGAAAAAGGAATTAAAGAAAGCTAAACCAACGCCTACTTTCCTTTTCGCCTTTGGTTTCCTTGGAAGCCAAAGGTTTTTTTATGCCTACCAAGATTCGTCCTCTTCTGGATCTAGGGAGTGATTTAATTGAAATAAGGACTTGCCTACTGGGGATAGGAGCAAATGAAATTGGGTTAAGCGATATTCTAACTCTTGTAATTCTTCAAAGGAAGCTTTAACAAATGGATAGGGGAGCTCAATTAATTCAAGGGATTTGGAAGAAAAGGGAGGTTTTACCTCCCCATCAAATAACAAGGGCCACATGGTTTTGGCACATCCAAGACCCCAATGATTGAGCGGGTATTGCTTTGCGTACACTTGTAATCGCTCATTGATCTCTTTGAAAAATACCTGTGTTTCTTCTAATCTAATGCGTGAACCTGCTCTTGATTTTCCTTTGGTTTTCAAATATTTAAACTGAGACATTCCTTGTTTTTGTCGCACTAAATATCCACGAAAAACCTTGTGATCTAGTAATTTCCCTTGATGAAAGTATCCTACTGCAGCTTGTCCTGCACGTACTAAAGTCAAACAATAATGCACATCCTCTTGAACTTGAAATTTCTCATTTGGAAGCCAAGTCATTGTCCAAGGAAGAAAAAGTTTTGCAAGCCAACCCAATTCATTTTCAATAAGCAATTGCTGCTTACCAGGTAAATAACTTATATCCCACCCTTTTTCACTAGCTTGATTTACAAGGAGAAGGGCTACATTGTAAGTTACAACTTGAGTTTGGGGTATTTTCATCGTAAAGCCAGTTCCATAGCTATCTTTGTACAAAGAAAGAAAAAATCTATGCAGGAAGACATACAAAAAGTGTTGAATAGGATGTGCGACCCTAAGGAAGAGGAAGCCTATCACTTTGCAGAAAAATTAGGAGGCATGGCTGATGAAGAGACCAAAGACTACTTGATTACCTTGGTAAAGGGAGATCAGTGGGAAATAGCCTATTTAGCTTGCCGTGCATTAGCCAATACTTCTTGGAATGAAGAATCTTTGGATGCCATTTTTGAAGCTATATCAGATAAAAAGAATAAAGCCATTCAAGGTGCTTTTGTTCAAATATTGGAAGAATTCAATCTTGCAGAGCGATTTGTGGATATTTTTCGTGTTTATCTTTTTGGCAACTTTAAAGCTTCTACGCTAGCTAAAGGGTATTTGGATAGCGTAGAATTTGATGTTACTCCAAGAACTATTCGCAAAGCCGAGAAACATTGGAATCATTACCTGCATAATCCTGAGGACGAAGAAAGCCTTGCTTTGAAGAAGCTAGAGGTAGCACCCATGTTAAAAGAGTTGAAAGACCTTTTTGAGGAATAATGCAATTTTATGTTCTTTTTTTGGCCCCTTTTACAGCGGGTGCCTGGATGGGGTCTTCGGGCCAAGAGTGCTTGGGGTAACGCTGTTTGAGTTCTTTTTTGACCTCAAAATAGCCTGAAGTCCAAAAGCTTTTTAAATCTCGAGTGAGCTGTACCGGTTTGTAGCCTGGGGACAACAATTCGATGAGAATAGGGATTCTTCCTCTATTCACTTTCGGGGTTTCAAGCATCCCAAAAAGTTCCTGTAAACGAACTGAAAGGCGAGGGGAGCTACCATCTTCCTGGTAGTGAATTGCTATTTCACTGCCAGAAGGCACAACTAAATGACTTGGTGCTATTCTATCTAGTTCTTGCTGCAGATCAAACGAAAGGGAATGCCATAAAAATTGACTTATATTCAATTTCTTTAATTCTTCATTTTTAGTAATTCCCATCAAATAGGGTTCCAGCCAGCTTGCAGCGCTTGTACAAAGAGATTCTACCGACCAGATAGGCCAACCCTGAGCCGGATGCCAATTAGCTACCGATTGTACTCTTGCAATCAAATCCATAGTAGACTCATTCCAATCCAGTAAAAATTTTCCTTCCTCTTGAATGGTTTCAAGAAGAAGTTGAACTGCCAGTTCCGGATTCACCTTTGGTAATGGTCTATTTCCCAAGACAATTGCCCCGATGCGTATCTCCGCATGTGCTTGCAAGCCACCTTTCTTTCGATCCCATTCCAGTACTTCTTTGGTTTTGAGCATGGGAGCCAAATCCTTTGGATTCAAGGGAGCTGCCATCCAGATCTTCCCCATTCCATCTCGAGCATCCAGGTGCGCCACTGCCAACCAGGATTCGTACGCGAGATCATCTTTATGGCCTAATTGGGCTATTTTGCCATTTGAGAGTTGAAACTGAGCATTGTTCCCTGGCCTTGCAGCTGCTATTCGCTCTGGGTAGGCATAGGCAAGCAACAATCCGGTAGCCCAAGGATCTATTGGACTATTTTCAGGGTTTACAGCAAGTAGTTTGCGGTAATGAGCGGCCACTTTCTCAATCTTCTTATAAGCAAATGTTCCATTTACCTGTCCTCGGAATCGTCTCAGTCCTTCAATTCGGAGGTTGATGTCCACTCCAGCTTGGGGAGAAAGGGGATCCTTTTCCTCTAGAATTGCCGCAATATCGGTGGCTAGAGCCAGGAGGTTTGCCTTTTTTGCATAGATGAGCATGTGGGCGATTCTCGGATGGGCAGGCATCTGATGAAGGGCCTTCCCATGTGTGGTCAGCTGGCCTTGGTCGAGGGCCTCAATGGCTTCCAGCACTTTTTCTGCCGATACCAAGGAATTCATCGGGGGAGGATTTAGCCAGGTCATGCTGCGGATATCCTTTTTGCCCCAGACATGCATGTCTAAGACTAGGCTTGTTAAATCGGCTTCAAGGAGTTCTGGTGTACGAAAATCAGTCAATTGCGCTTGCGTACCCTTAGTCCAGAGTCGGTAAGAATGGCCAGCGGCCAACCTTCCTGCTCTACCGCTGCGTTGATCCGCAGAATCCTTGCTGATGCGGTGTAGTTCCAATTTTGAAAGACCTGAGCGTGGATCAAAACGGTTGGACTTTACAAAGCCTGTATCTACTACCACGGAAACACCCTCAATCGTAAGTGAGGTTTCTGCAATATCTGTAGCAAGAACAATCTTTCTCTTGCCACTGGTATGGGGGAGTATAGCCCGCTGCTGTTCTGAGAATGAGAGTTGGCCAAAAAGTGGAACTATAACATCTTGAGGTAAAGCCTTTTTCAAGACCTCCTCGGCTTTTCGGATTTCACTTTGACCGGGTAAAAACACCAAGAAATCTCCAGCATGCTTCTTGGTCAAGGGGATAATTTGTCTAGCTGCATCCTCCCCAATAGCATATTCGTCTATATCCATTAGGTAGTGGACTTCTACGGGATACTGCCTTCCTTTACTTTGGATTACGGGTGCATCCAATAGTTTAGCAATCTGTTCTGAATCAATCGTGGCTGACATCAGCACGATTCGAAGCTCTTCTCGCAGTACCTGCTGCACCTCTCGGCAAAGTGCTAAGCCTACATCCGAAAACAGGTTTCTCTCATGAAACTCATCAAAAATAACCATCCCGACATCCTCCAAGGCATTGTCTTGATGGAGCATTCGCGTGAGAATGCCCTCTGTAATTACTTCCAACTTGGTAGCTGCAGTGATGCAAGTATCAAATCGAATGCGGTAGCCTACCGTTTGTCCCAATTCCTCGCCCAGCATGTTAGCCATTCGCTGGGCAATGCTTTTGGTAGCCAGGCGGCGAGGTTCCAAAAGCAATATTTTTTTACCTGCAAGCCATGGTTCTTTCAATAATGCCAATGGTAAGAGCGTACTTTTACCTGCTCCTGGAGGGGCTTGGATGATTAAAGATGAAGTAGTTGCAAGTTTTTGTTTAACAGCAGAGATAATTTCTGCAACGGGTAAATCGTAGTTACTGGGATTAAAATCAGGCATGTAAAGCAAAAATACAATTCAAAACCTGGATTCTAGAATTTTATGGAATCAAAAAAAGCCCACAGGAAAATCCTATGGGCCCTATTTTTTAAAAAAGGAGTATTAAGCGCCGATTTTAGCAGCTGCTTTTCCATATTCCCACCTAATTTCGAAAGAATCTGACTTGACTTCATAGACCAATCTTTCTTCTAGCGTTGAGGTTTGTTGAGAAGCTACATTCACTCGAAGGACATCTTCCTTCTCGTCATATGTATAAGTTCCCCACTGCTTGGCCACCTTGTTGAATACAAAAGTAGATTGGCTTTCTCCGGGAATGACAAAAAAACTATAAGTTCCTGCTGCTAGTTTTTGTCCTTCAACAGTGATGTCTTTGGAAGTTGTAAAAGTGGTGGCTTCATTCGCTCCAGCTCTCCAAATTACTCCTAAGGGAACTAAATCTCCCCAGATCGTACGTCCTTTTACTGCAGGTGAGGAATAATTAATGGTAATTTTTGCTCCAGCAACAGTGCCTTCAGCAGTTTTGGCAGGACTTGGCTTTTCTTGAGCAGTTGCTGCTGCAACAAACAAAAAGCTGAGTGTAAAGGCGAGAATTAATTTGTGAAGTTTCATCTTTTTTATTTAGTTTTTGGTTAGGTATCATTTCCATTCTATGCGGGCTAAGAATTATACCACGTTGATGGAAAATATTTTTTTTGGTAATGGGTTAAAAATTTTTCAAATATTCACCCAAGCCTGCTTTTTATTACTTTCCACGATGCGCTCACCAATCAACAATTCACGCCAGCCATCTGCAAAGGTAGGGTAGCTCGGGTGTTCAGGCTGCTTACCTGCCGCGATCGCTGCATAGACCTCTTTGAAAAGTTGCTTTGATGTGTCAGGAAAACCTTCATTGTGTCCTCCAGGGAAACTTACCAAGGTACTCACTTCGCGATGCACGAGAGAAGGGTCTTTCATCAGTTGTTCGTTAGCTTTTTCCCGCTTGCCAATCCACAATTCATTGGGACGTTCTGAATTGAATTCAAATGCAGAAACAGATCCAGCGATTTCAATATTGAGTCTGTTCTTGCGTCCAGCATTTACTTGGGATACAGTGATGGAACCTTTGGAACCATTGTCAAAACGAAGGAGTACTGTAGCATGATCTTCCGTGTTGATCGGCACCTCTTGGTAGTCGGCTTCCGTCAGCATCTTTCCGGAATAGGTTTCAATGGCTTTAAGCGGTTTTAATCTGGTCTTATGAACCGTAGAGAAATCAGCCATGACCTGGGTAATCTTCAATCCAGTGACATATTCAGTAATATCTAACAAGTGAGAACCTATGTCTGCAATTGCTCTAGAATCCCCAGATTTATCAGGCTCCAATCTCCAGTTGTAATCTGTCTGCAGGAAAAGCCAATCCTGTAAGTAAGATCCCATGATGGAATACACTTCACCCAATTCTCCTTTTTCCCGCATGACCTTCATTTGGCGTACCATGGGGTAGTAGCGTAGATTGAAGTGAACCGCATTTACTAATCCTGAGCTTTTAGCAATTTTAACCAAATCCTCAGCTTCTTCTAGGCTGATAGCTAATGGTTTTTCACAGATTACATGCTTCTTTGCCTCTAGCACTGCTTTGGCTTGGCTGTAATGAAGGAAATTTGGAGTACAAATATGGACAACATCGATATCAGATTGGTTGAGCATATCGGCAAAAACATAAGCTCTTGGAATGCCCAATTGCTTTGCTTTTTCATCTGCAAGTGCTTGGTTGAGTTCCACCAAGGCGACAACTTCTACATTGGGTATTCTTCGCAAGGCTTCTAAGTGAGCTGGACCAATAAATCCAGTTCCAACTATGGCTGCTTTGATGGTTTGAGACATTTGATTCAGGTTTGGGTAAAAAAGAAAATCGAAGTTAAAAAAAATCTCCCCGCAACAAAATGAGATTTATTTAGAAATTGTATTTATGTCAGGTTAAAATCAAGAGTATTCTCATTTCATTGATCAAAATTGAACTTTTTTCAATTCAACCTTTCTATTTTCCTTTTCACAAAATTGGTTGGTTATTACAACTCTTTTTTAGTAGTTTAATAGCCTAAAAACAAACCAGATATGGCAAATTTTACATTAAAAGTAAATGGAACCACTCACCAAGTAGAAGTGGAAGACGACACCCCATTACTTTGGGTCCTACGTGATCAGTTAAACCTTGTGGGAACTAAGTTTTCTTGTGGGATAGCCCAATGTGGTGCCTGCACCGTTCATGTGAATGGGAATGCGACCTTCTCCTGCGTGACACCAGTTTCTAGCATTGGAAATTCAGAGGTGACTACCATTGAAGGACTTTCGAAGGAGGGGAATCATCCGGTACAGAAGGCTTGGGAAGAGGTAGATGTGGCTCAATGTGGATATTGTCAAGCAGGTCAGATCATGAATGCAGCAGCTTTTTTAGAGCAAAATCCAACTCCGACATTGGAAGAAATTGACAATGCAATGAACAGAAACATCTGCCGTTGTGGTACCTATCATAAAATAAGAGAAGCTGTTGCACTTGCTGCTAAATCCAAATAACTATGAAAACACAGACAGGAACAAGTAGAAGAGATTTTCTGAAAATCGCGGGTACCACTGCAGGTGGATTAGTGATAGGTTTTAATTGGTTTAGCTGCGATTCTCCAAAAATGGAGGTACTCAGCATTGAGCAAGTATTGGCGCAAGCCAAATCATTTAACAGCTTTTTATCTATTTCTCCAACAGGAGATGTAGTCATTTATTCTCCCAATCCAGAATTGGGTCAAAATATCAAAACTTCTTTCCCAATGGTGGTTGCCGAAGAATTAGAGGCAGATTGGGAAAAGGTACGGGTGGTTCAAGCCAATTTAGATCCTCAGAAATACGAACGACAGCTGACAGGTGGGTCTGGTGCAATGCCTCATAGCTGGGAAAGACTTCGAAAAGCTGGCGCAACAGCCAAATTTCTTTTAGTAACAGCAGCAGCGCAAACCTGGAATGTTCCCGTTACAGAAATCACCGTTTCTAAGGGAATGATTAGGCACGAAGGATCAGGTAAAAAAGGTCATTTTGGAGAATTTGTAGATCTAGCATCTACGCTTTCTGCTCCCGAGGAGGTTACATTAAAGGACAAGAAGGATTTTACCATTATTGGTACCCCCATTAAAAATGTGGATGCCAAGGACATGTACACCGGTAAACCAATGTATGGGTTAGATTTTCATCGGGAAGGAATGTACTACGCAATGATCCAAAGGGCTCCTTTTGGGATGAAAATAAGCAACGTAGAGGATAGTGCTGCGAGAGGCGTGCTAGGTGTTACCAACGTAGTGACATTTGGATCTAGTGTAGCCGTTGTTGGAACTTCGACTTGGCCTTTGATGAAAGCAAAGAAGCTGTTGAAAATCTCCTATGAACCAGATGGGCTAGTAGAAAGTACCACGGATCACGATAAACTTTTTGCAGACTTACTGGCAACCGGCAAGGCAGATGTCAAACGTAAAGATGGAGATGTAGCTTCTGCATTTAAATCAGCAGCCAAAATCGTTACTGCTGAATATCAGTGTCCATTTTTGGCACATTCACCGATGGAGCCAGAAAACTTTTTTGCTCATGTACAAGCAGACAAAGTAGAACTTGTAGGTCCGACACAAACACCGGATCGTGCTCGACAGGAAACGGCAAGATTACTGGGTATTCCGCCAGAAAATGTTAGTGTAGAAATCACACGTTTAGGAGGTGGATTTGGTAGAAGACTTCGTGCAGACTATGTAATTGAAGCGGTGGAAGTGTCTAGAGCCATTCAAGCTCCTGTAAAAGTAACCTGGAGTAGGGAAGATGAATTGACAGGTGGTGCGTATCGTCCAGCTGTTCGCTATCGTTTTGAAGCTGCTTTGGATGCAGCAGGAACTCTTATTGGTTACAAACTACGAGGAGTAGGAATGAATGCTGGAAATACTACTCGAGAAACTAATTTTCCTTCAGGAGCAGTAGATCACGTATTGATTGAAAGTATTGACCATGCTTCAAGTATTACAACCAATGCCTGGAGAGCCCCAATTACTAATTTCTTGGCGTATGCAGAGCAAAGCTTTTTAGATGAAGTAGCCTTGGCTGTGGGTAAAGATCCTGTTGATTTCCGTTTGGAGTTACTCAGCCGAGCTAAAACCAACCCTGTAGGAGCGTTGGGGTACGATGTGGATCGCATGATCGGAGTTGTGAAAATGGCAAAGGAAAAGTCCAATTGGGGTAAAAATTCTTCTGTAAAGCAAGGATTCAGTGTGTACTTCTCTCATAAATCCTATGTAGCTCAAGTGGCTGATATTGAGGTGTCTGGAGGTATACCCACCTTAAAGAAAATAACGGCAGTGACAGATTGTGGCTTGGTTGTAAACCCTACCGGTGCCAATCATCAGGTTCGTGGCGGGATTGTGGACGGTATGGGTCATGCCATGTACACTAATCTCACCTTTGAAGCGGGAGTGCCAAAGCAGCGAAATTTTGATACCTACCGTTTGATTCGTTTGAAGGAGGTTCCTGAAATCGAAACGCATTTTGTTGATTCAGGATTTGACCCAACTGGTTTGGGAGAACCGGCACTTCCTCCAACCGGAGGAGCTATTGCCAATGCGATATTTGCTGCAACAGGCAGAAGACTACGCAGCCAGCCTTTCATCGAACAAAAGGAGTTTTCCGATATCCAATTACAAATCAAAAGAGCCTAATTATTGGCACAAAAATAAGGCCCCAAACGGGGCCTTATTTACTTTTAGGATTCTACACTCAATTTCTACTAACCAACAGAAAACACTTTGACGTGCAATTAGGTCAAGTTTCTTATGTTGTTAAATTAAGCAAGCTTTGCAGCCTCCTCTTTAAGTGTGATTGATTCATCCGATTGACAAGAAGCTATGAATTCTGCTGCTGCTGGGGTTTTAGATGCTCCTTTTGCTAAAAGTACTGTAAGTGCAACCAAAACTGCTATCCGAGTTCCTACTTTTTTAGCGGCTGTACCAAACAAGGGTTCCAACTCTTCGTAAGTCACATTTTCTGCTTGAACTCGGATATTCCTTAATGCCTCTTCCAACTTGTCTCCGGAAAGGTTAGTCAGTTTTTTTCCTATGTATTGAATCTCATTCAAGGCTGATTTGGTTTCTTGAGGAGCTTGTACTATCGGTTTCGAAGAAGTTTGCTGCTTGGTTGCAGCGGTGGCATTTTGTTTGGCCCAAGTATCTTTCAATCCAACCGTCTTATTAAACACTAACTTTCCTTCCCGTGATTCTGAATCTAAGGTAAAATACCCGAGGCGCTGGAATTGGTAGCTTTCGTTTGAATTAGCCTGGCTTAAGTAGGGTTCTAGGTATGCATTCTTAATCACTTTTAATGAATTTGGATTAATAAAATCCATGTAACTTTTTGATTCATGGGCATCCGGGGATTCATCCAAAAACAAGCGGTCGTATTCTCGAACTTCAGCTTGAATGGCGTGGGCAACAGAAACCCAGTGAATGGTTGACTTAACCTTTCGCTGGCTTGCTTCAGTGCCCGAACCTGATCTGGATTCTGCCTCGTAGCTACAGTGAATTTCAAGAAGAGTACCGGCTGCATCTTTCACTACTGACTCAGCCTTGATAATGTAGGCACTTTTTAAGCGAACTTCTTGCCCTATACTTAGTCGGAAGAATTTGGAATCAGCCTCTTCCTTGAAATCTGCTCGTTCGATGTACAACTCTCTAGAAAAAGGTACTTCATGCGTTCCAGCATCAGTTTTTTCTGGATTATTTTCCAAGTGCAAGATTTCTACTTGTTCTACAGGATAGTTTTGAATGACTACTTTGATGGGATTCAATACAGCCATCACACGTGTAGCGCTTTGATTTAGGTCCTCACGTACACAAAACTCAAGTAAAGAAACATCGGTTACATTTTCTCTTCGAGCAATACCCGCCACTTCACTAAAGTTTCGGATGGAATTTGGCGTATAGCCTCGTCTTCTTAAACCAGAGATGGTCGGCATCCGAGGATCATCCCAACCTGATACTACCTTCTTTTGTACCAATTCGAGCAACTTACGCTTGCTCATGACGGTAAAACTCAAGTTTCGACGTGCAAATTCACGTTGCTTGGGCCGGAGTAAGGTTGGATCAACAATCTGATCCAAGTACCAATCGTACAATTCTCGGTGGGCTTTAAACTCTAGGGTACAAAGTGAATGGGAAACCTGTTCGAGGTAATCTGACTCTCCGTGAGCCCAATCGTACATGGGGTAAATATTCCAGGTATTTCCGGTGCGGTGGTGGTGTGCATGAATGATCCGGTACAAAATTGGATCGCGCATGTGCATGTTTGGAGAAGCCATATCGATTTTCGCACGAAGAAGGTAAGTTCCAGATGCGAATTCTCCATTTTTCATGCGCTCAAACAAGTCCAAATTCTCGGCAATGGATCTATCCCGAAATGGGCTAGGCATACCTGGACTAGTAGGCGTGCCCTTTTGTTCGGCAATTAGTTCAGAGGATTGTTGATCTACATAGGCTTTGCCCTGCTTAATTAGCTGAACTGCCCAATCGTAGAGTTGCTGAAAATAATCCGAAGAATAACATTCGTTGGCCCAGTTAAATCCCAACCATGCGATGTCACGCTTGATGGCATCTACATATTCTTGTTCTTCCTTGGCAGGATTTGTATCGTCAAAACGTAGGTTGACTGGAGCGCCATATTTCTCACCCAAACCGAAGTTTAAGCAGATGGAAGCCGCATGGCCGATATGCAGGTAGCCATTGGGCTCCGGTGGAAAGCGGAAGCACAATTTCTCCTTTGGAAAACCATTGGCCAGGTCTTCTTCAATGATGTGTTCTATGAAATTCAGGGATTCGGTAGCTTCTTTCATAAGCGTCAATTCAATATCAAAAATACGTCAAATGCTAGGAATTCCAATCTTAATGTGAAAGACTCTAGCATGTTTAAATTTCATCCATTTCACGAATAGGCCAATAGGGCCCATTTAGATTTAGGATCTTTTTGGCTTCATCTAATTGAAAGTTAATTTTCATTTCTTCGATTTGAGTTTCATGTAAATCTTGGCAAGCATTGAAATAAACTAGCTCAAATCTAAGGTAGAGGGTGCCACTATTTTGGCAATTTAACTGTGGTTTTGTTGCCAATTGCACCTTCTCAACTACCGCTCCTTGTCCTTTGTAGTAGTAAGATAGAAATATCCCTAAGTCACGTTGTTTGTTTTGGATAAGCCAGGACCAAGCTTCGGATGAAGGGGTGTCAAATGGAAAATCAACTATCCAGGATTCTTGCATGGGAAGCCAAAGGTAGTGAAATCGAGTATTGAACTCTTCAAAAAACAAGTAAAAGCAGTAGTTTAGGGACATGAATTACCCGATTTATCTGGATTACAATGCTACTACCCCTTGTACAGAAGAGGTGATTGCTGCCATGCTGCCCTATTTCGGTGTGCATTTTGGCAATGCAGCCAGTAAAAGTCATCCCCACGGTTGGGTGGCGGAGCAGGCAGTGGAAGATGCCAGAGAGGCAGTTGCCCAATTGATTGGAGCAAAGTCTAAGGAACTTATTTTTACTTCAGGTGCTACAGAATCACTCAATTTGGCCATCAAAGGGGTGTTTGAACAATTTTCAAGTGAAAAACAACATTACATCACCTGTCAAACTGAGCACAAGGCCGTATTAGATAGTATGGCGGAAATTCAGCGGAGAGGAGCGGAGGTGACCTATTTGCCCGTAAATGCCGATGGAGAGGTGGATTTAAGCAGATTGGAGCAAAACATTCAGCCGCATACGAAAATGATTTGTTTGATGTGGGCGAATAATGAAACTGGAGTCATTCACCCCGTCCAAGAAATCGCTCAGATTGCCGATAAACATGGGATTATCTTTTTAACGGATGCTGTGCAGGCGGTAGGCAAAATCCCAGTGAATACCAATGGGATACACCTGCTCGCATTCTCTGCACACAAGATGTATGGTCCTAAAGGAGTTGGGGCACTCTATGTGCGCCACAATCATGCCTTACCCAAGCCCCTGGCTCAACTTCATGGAGGAGGGCATGAAAAGGGTTTCCGTAGTGGTACGCTCAATGTGCCAGGAATTGTAGGCTTTGGAAAGGCAGCGCAACTCCGAAATCAAGAGATGAATGAGGAAGCGGATCGTCTCGGAAAACTTCGTGATGTGCTGGAATCAGGCCTTTTGGAGCTTCCAGGAGTTCATCGAAATGGATCAATCAGGCATCGATTAGCTCATGTAAGCAACCTCTCATTTTCGGGTGTAGAAGGGGAGGAGTTGCTCCTGAAAGTAAACCAGCGGGTTGCAGTGAGTTCGGGCTCTGCCTGCACCTCTATCTCTCCCAAACCGAGTCATGTGTTACAGGCTATGGGAATTGCCCCAGATTTAGGACGGGCCTCGCTACGATTTAGTCTGGGAAAAAATACCAATGCTTCTGATATTGAAACCTGCATCGTTTGGGTAAAGAAGACGTTGGAGGTATTGTGGAATCGCTAGAATAGATTGTTTTTAAGAATGACATCTGACGAAGTACTCTAGTCCAAGATATAGAAGGGTCTAGTTAGAATTTGGAAGATTTTTTATCGGATATAAACTAAGGAATTGGTTTACATCTTCCTCTGTATCCAAATCCACCGCTCCAAGCGGGAAATCAAGCGCAAGCACCTCTGAGAGGTGGTTAAAAATTACCTTTTTGGCTCCTTCAGATCCGGTCAATTGAAGTAACTCCTCAAAATAATACGCCTCGAAAAGCGCTGGTACCCCCAAAGTATCCGAATAAGCCGCTGCCACGATCCCCTTGCCAGATTCAGCTTTTGCAGTCATCAATTGATCGAGAAGGGAAGCATCCACAAAAGGCTGGTCGCACAACATCAACACTACTTGATCGATGGCTTCCTTTTCCATTAAAAAACGAAGTCCTGCCTGCATACTGGAAGCCATCCCATGCTGCCAATGCGGATTAACAATAAACGGAGTATTCAAAGAATCAAAGCCGGTTTGAATGAGTTCTGAATTCGCTCCCAGGACTACTACCAAGACATCAGCCCTACTTTTTTTGGCTTCTTTGATGCCTTTATTTATTAATTTTTCACCTTGAATTTCAATAAGTTGCTTTGATCTGCCTAAACGGGAAGATGAACCAGCTGCCAAAAGGATGACTCCAGTTTTCATAACGCAAAATCATGAATGGGCCCTGGCTTGTCCCGAAGGAAACCAGGTTTACGCTTGCGAACTACTGCAGCGATTTCAGCAAAGATGGCAAGCGCAATCTCCTCGGATGTTTCTGCTCCAAGGTCCAAGCCAATAGGAGCGTAGAGATTATCTGCTGAAATAGCGATTCCCTTTGCCTGCAGTCGTTCCAACAGCTTTTCAGTCTTTCTTTTGGGGCCTAAGATTCCGATGTAGGGAAGTAGCAGTTGAGACAATTTCTCGAGGACAACAAGTTCGTAGTCAAAATTATGGGTCATAAGAAGAGCCACGGTATTCAAATCTGTTTCAATTTGATCTACAACCTCTTCTGCTTGTCCTTGGATGATTCGTTGAACAGTCGGAAACCTGCTGCTCGTGGCCAAGGCTTTTCTCCCATCCACCAGAATCACTTCATGTCCCAGAATGGAAGCAAGTTGCGCCACTGGGAGGGTGTCATTTCCAGCGCCAAATAAGAGCAACTGCAAAGGAGGGTGAATTAATTCAAAAAAAATAGAAAGCTCGTCTAGCTGCTCAAAGCACTGAATTCGACTGCTAGGATGTTCAAATGCAGCAATTTCTTGCAGGACATGGGCATGGAATTCCTGCTTGATTTTTGCAAGGGATCCAAAATGCTGCGATCCTTGCGTGAGGTGTATTGTGCCAATTTGCTCCTTTTTAGAGTTTTTAAGGGAAAAGAAAGTAAGCAACAGGGAAGTATCCCTTTTCAACTTTGCCTGTCGAATCAGTTCTACAGGATTGTCTACCTGATTCACATCAAGAGGCTCGATTAAGAGGTGAATGATGCCATTGCAACCTAGTCCAATTCCGAATTTTTGATCATCTTCATCTGTAGTATCGTAGGTGACGAGCATGGATTTTTGCTGAAAGATGACAGCCTGTGCTTTACGAAGTGCATCTCCTTCTAGACAGCCCCCACTTATAGCTCCTGTAAGTCTTCCATCCTGAGTTACAAGCATTCTTGCTCCAGGGCGTCTGTAGGCTGATCCATCTACCTGTACCACCGTTGCCAGTGCCATGGCATTCCCATCAGCTTTGGCTAAATCATAGGCATCAATCAGCTGGGCAAATTCTTTCATTTAGCAGGTTGTGAACTAGGGGAGGAGGAAGTCATTTGCTTTTGTAGGGAAAAAAGGAGCGAAGTAACTGTGGAAATCACTAGATAACCCACAAATGCGTAGACTGCACCAGGAAATTGGGAATTGAGCCCAAACCAATCTCCTGTGGTAAATACAAAATAAAAGGCATAACTACTCTTAAGCGCTTCCCAGCACCAAGCTAAGGGATTGCGGTCCATGAGTTCGGTGTAAGCAAAAACCGTGAGGAAGACGAATCCTCCGTAGTAAAAAATGCCAGGAGTCCCAATTGCTACTAAATTGGAGAAGAGATAACTTAACAGGAGTAGCAAGACAATCAATTGTCCGAAACTCCAAATTCGCATTCCAGGGTTCAGTTCTGGGTTGTATTTGTCAAAATGATACACATCCTGAATTTTAGCAATTGGGTACTTTTCAGCTACATCATTGGGGCGCCATCCCAAAGGCATAAACCAAATTTTCAGTTTATCCCCCCAATTTTTTGCACGCCAAGCATCCTGAATCAAAAGCCACAAGTGCATGAAATTGATTTTTATGGGATTCCAGGTTTGTACGGGTCTAGTGACTCCATAGACAGCAGGAATATCGGCTCTTTCTTCTTGAAAGGTTCCAAACCACTTGTCCCAGAAGATAAAGATCTGTCCATAGTTTTTGTCTAGGTATTCTGGATTGATCGCGTGGTGTACCCGATGATGTGCAGGGGTCACGATGATTTTTTCAAGAATTCCCAAGGAATGAATGTGCTGGGTATGGTACCAAAATTGTGCAAATAAATGCAAGGGGGCTACCACACCAATAACTTCAGGGGGAACCCCTAGAAAAGCAGCTGGCAGTAGAAAAATCGCAAAGATTTTGAAGATGGAAGAGATGCTTTGACGCAGGGCGCAGGCAAGGTTAAACTCCTCGGAGGAATGGTGCACGATGTGATTGTTCCAAAAGATATTGTACTCATGGGCAATGCGATGGGTCCAATAGCCCGCAAAATCCAAGGCAAAAAAGGCAATGACAAATACCCCCCAAGTGGCCTCAATGGTAAAAAAGGAAAATTGGGCAAAGAGCCATTGGTACGAAATGACTGCCACACTTAGCCCCAGCACATCTTTGGTGACATTGGTGATACCCGAACTCAAACTTGCAATCATGTCGGTAACAGGAACAGTATCCTTTCCTTTCCAGATACCCCAGCCTTTTTCAAGGAGTACTAGCACAAAAAATGCTGGCATAGCAATCAATAATATCTTTCCGTACGCTTCCATAGCTTCCTACTATTTGCCTTAAATTTATTGATAAACTCCTTTTCAATCAACTTTTGTTTGGATTTGCAGTAAGTATCCTGAAAAAATTAGTTCTTGCAATTCCAAAACCTCCTTATTTCAACCCTTTCGTATGAATATTCCTAGTTTGGCGGCTATAAAAAAAGAGCTTTCCTACCTCGATGAAAAAGAACTAATTAGCTTAATTTTAAACTTAAGCAAGTTCACCAGGGATAATAAGGCCTTTTTATACTTCAAACTCAATGAAAGGGACCAGCCAAGTCTATTTGTCGATACAGTAAAAGAAGAGTTGGATAAGCTATTTCAAACTGCGAACACTACTTCTTTTTACTTAACCAAAAAATCATCTCAAACTATTCGAAGAAAATTAAACAAAGCACTAAAGTTTAGTGCGAATAAAACAGATCAAATAGAGTTGATTCTTTTCTTCTGCGAAAAATTAAAAACTTATGGATACTTGAAATTTAATCATCCCGTGATTTCCAACCTATTTCAGATGCAGATTCAAAAAGCAGAAAAATTGATTCTTAAGTTGGAAGATGACCTACGATACGATTACACCCAACTTCTTGAACAGATAAGCTAATAAGCCTCCCATTTTTGTGAGGCTTATTAGCTTGCTATCCTTATTTTAATTGAAGAGTTATTTTTTCAGGTAGTAGCGAATTTAACTTTTTCAAGTCGGTCTCCACAATTTGGTTCAGTAGTCCAAGTTGGGTTGTCAATTCTAAAGATAATTCTTCAAAAACCTTGTAAGCTGCATTCGTTGGTTTTGCTTGGCCTGTTTCTACACTTCGTTGTAGGGACGCCAATCGGTTATTGAGTTTGATGGGAAAGTTCAAGGGGTCCTGAGGACTTTGGTTTTTAACTTGATACAGCGCTTCCTCAACAACAGATAATTTTGAAACTAAGTCATTTATTCGTTTCAAGGTTGAATTATTTACTTTTCCATTCGCTTGCATAGCTTGTTCCTTGATACTTCTGATTTGAATTACTGCTTCATTAGCTTCTGACACTTTATCGCGAATTTGAATGGCCAAGTCAAATTGTTTTTGAATATCTTCAACAGTTACTCCTTCTAGATTTGGATTCATTTCCAACTTGAATTGAGTTTCTTTTTGTTGACCCAAGGCTTTTATTTTAACGTTATATTCTCCAATAGGGGCAAGGGGACCACGTTGAGGTCTGGCACTCCAAATAATCATGCCCTCAAAAGTGGTGGCACCTGGATACCTCATATCCCAAGTAAAGGTGTTGATACCTGCCTTTGTACTCGGTAAGTTTCGATCTTTGCTCTCCTTTTTCCCCGTAGTTTGTGCTACAAGAGAACCTTTTTGATCAAAAATTTCAATACTAACTTCTTCAGCCTCTTCCGGCAAATAATATTGAATGGCTGCATTGTAAACACCACGGATTGCATCAGCTGGTTTAAATAAATAAAGCTCTTTTTGGGACAAGGCAGTTTGGGCGTCTCTCAAAGGACGAATATCATCTAAGATCCAAAAGCCCCTGCCATGGGAACCAAGCACAATGTCATCATTTTTCAAAACCAAATCACGGATAGGCGTGTCAGGCAAATTTAATTGTAGGGATTGCCAGTTTCCTCCCTCGTCAAAAGAAATGTAAACACCATGTTCAGTAGCTAAATAGAGTAGGCCTGGCTTTACTAAATCTTCTCGTATGGCTCGGGCAAAATGACCCTCTTGAATTCCTGTCGTAATTTTTGTCCAGCTTTTCCCATAGTCACTAGTTTTAAAGGCATACGGTTCACGGTCATCCACTTGGTACCGATTTGCTGCTAAATAAAGTGTCCCAGGGTTAAACTTACTTTCTTCAATAACACTTATTCTCGAAAACTTCGGTAGTTCAGCAGGGGTGATGTCCTCCCAAGATTTTCCTCCATTTTGAGTGATATGAACCTTACCATCATCAGATCCAGTCCATAGAGTGTTGACATCATAATGGGAGGGTGCCAAGGCAAAAACAGTGGCATAGATTTCTGGACCATTCATGTCCATGGTTATTATTCCACCAGTTTTACCTAAGGTCTCTGGATCCGCATAGGTCAAATCAGGGCTTATTTTTTCCCAAGATTGTCCATCATCGGTGGTTTTCCAAACATGTTGTGAGGTAGTATACATCACTTTTGTATCCACGGGAGAAAACATTATAGGAAAAGTCCATTGCCACCTTTCTGGTAAGGCTGAGGCAGGCTCACCCGAGAAGAATCTAGGATATACCTGGATGTCTCTAATTTGGCCAGTTTTTCGATTGTATCGCGTTAACAAGGCTCCTTGACTCCCAGCATAAAATACATCAGGGTCTGTTGGGCTTTGAGTGATCCAACCGCTTTCTCCACCCCCTACAGCATACTGCCAACCATGATTGGGCCCACTGGCCAGCATATGGCCCCATCCTTCACTGGGTATGGCTAAAGTTGTATTGTCTTGCTGTGCTCCTGCCACATGATAGGGCACATCAGAGGTGGTCATTACATGGTAAAATTGGGAAGTAGGGTAGTCTTCCTCAGTCCAAGATTTTCCGCCATTTATACTCACTACTCCACCGCCATCGTTGGCACTTATCATTCTCATTGGGTCATTAGGATCGATCCACAAATCATGATTGTCACCATGAGGCACGTTTATTTCTACATCAAAAGTCTCTCCTCCATCGGTAGATTTCCAGAAATCTACATTTAACCCATAAACCGTATTCGGATCTTTGGGGTCTGCATAGATTCTTGAATAATAAAATGCCCGTTGTCTAAGTTTCCTTTCGTCATTCACTTTTTTCCAGGTAGCTCCACCATCATCTGATCGAAAAACGCCTCCTTCATTTGCTTCAACAATGGCCCAAACCCTTTGTGGGTTTGCAGGAGAAACAGTTACCCCAATTTTACCAATCGGCCCTTCAGGCATCCCCGGCATACCAGTCAAATCTATCCAGGTATCCCCACCGTCTGTTGATTTCCATAATTTACTATCTGGTCCTCCGCCCCACATTTTCCATGCTTTTCGATACACCTGCCAGGTTGAGGCATAAAGGATATTTGGGTTACTGCGGTCGATGATTAAATCAGCTGCACCGGCTTTATCACTGACATACAATACTTTTTCCCAGGTTTCGCCACCATCCTTGGAACGGAAAACCCCTCTATCTTCATTTTCACCATAGGGATGCCCTAGAGCACCCACATAAACCAATTTCTCATTTTCTGGATGAATTCGAATTCTGGAAATGGCTTGAGTCTCTTTTAAACCCATATGCTTCCAAGTTTTTCCTGCATCCGTTGACTTGTATACCCCATCACCCTGAGTAATACTGCCACGCAATTGCGTTTCCCCACCTCCAATGTAAACCACATCGGGATTAGATTCTGCCACTGCAACCGCTCCAATACTGGAAGAACTAATTTGTCCATCGGTCACAGGAAACCATTCATTCCCTCCATCTACCGTCTTCCAAAGACCACCCCCAGTAGCACCAAAATAATATTCGTTTGGGCGACTGGGAATTCCTGTCGCACCTAGGGATCTTCCTCCTCGATCGGGACCTATATTTCGCCATTTGTAACTGGTATAATAGGAGGGGTCCACAGGTAATTTTTGTGCTTCAAGAATTCCAAAAGAGATACCTATTAGAATTAAACTACAGTAAAACTTGAAGTAATGCTTTTTCATAGTTGTAGAGGTGTGTGTATGAAATTTTAATTTACAAAATTCAGTAATCGAAACAAGGCAACTTACTTAAGTGGTGTGGTAATCCACTTTCATTTTCGTTACTTAGATTTTAATTTTAATTTATTGGTATGAGTTTAAGAAATAATGCCCCATTAATTTGGCTTTTTCTAGCCTTTACTTTTGTTTGTAGCTCGGTTTTTGGTCAAGCCGTACTTTGGGAAAAAGAAGGGAGTTCTTACTTCCAACTTGAAAAAAATCAAGTGATTCGGTATTCCCTGCCTGCGAATTTGCCAGAAGTTTTTATTTCTAGTTCTGATTTAAGTCCAGAAGGGAAGGATCCCTTGGTTGTACGTGATTTCAGTTTATCGAAAGATCAGAATAAAGCACTGATCTATACGAATACCAAACATGTATGGAGGCTGGATACTCAAGGGGATTATTGGGTGTTTGATTTGCAAACAAAAGGACTCAAACAAGTGGGGGTGGGATTGCCAGAATCTTCCTTGCGGTTTGCCAAGCTTTCACCCGATGCGTCACAAATTGCTTATGTCAGCGAATTCAATCTATACTTGGAAAATTTGAACACTGGTCAAATCACTCAATTAACGTTAGATGGTAACCGAAAGCTGATAAATGGAACCTTTGATTGGGCATACGAAGAAGAATTTGCTTGTCGAGATGGCTTCCAATGGAGTCCAGATGGGAGCCGTATTTCATTTTGGCAAATCGATGCCAACCGGATTCGAGATTACTACATGATCAATACCACAGATTCAATTTATTCCCAAATTATTCCAGTAGAGTACCCCAAAGTAGGAGAATCTCCATCTCCTGCCAGAATTGGAGTAATTGAACTAGCCAGCAAAAAACTTACTTGGCTCAATATTCCAGGAGATCCACAGCAACATTACTTGCCTCGAATGGAATGGAATTCACCAGAACTCCTGTTGGTACAGCAACTCAATCGCAAGCAAAATCACAGCAAAATTTTCGGAGTCGACCTAACTAAGAATGTAGCAAATCTCATTTTTGAGGAACAAGACGAAACATGGATTGATGTATTGTCCAGCTGGGAAAACACCTATGGACTTACCTACAGACACGAGTTTAAGTGGATCAATGCAGGTAAGGAATTCCTATGGTTTAGTGAAAAAGATGGCTGGAGACATTTATATCGGATTGACTTGAATGGTAAGGTGACTCCTGTAACCCATGGTAATTACGATGTAATCAATCTTTTGCATTTTAATGAGAAAGAAAATACACTTTATTTTCATGCCTCCCCTGATAATGCCACGCAGAAATACCTCTATAAGGCCAAATTGGATGGGAAAGGAGCCGCCGAACGGGTTACTCCTGCAGAGCTACCTGGAACACATTCGTACGTGATTTCACCAAGTGGAAAGTATGGAATGCATCAGTTTTCCAATAGTTTTACCCAACCTGTCAGCGAATGGATTAGCCTTCCGAAGCACCAACCATTGGATCCAAATCTAAGCATTGCATCCAAGTTGTCAGTTAACCAGGCCAGCAAACCTGTGGAATTCTTTAAAATTAATACAGCTGACGGCACAGAAATGGATGGCTGGATGGTAAAGCCTAAGAATTTTGATCCCACAAAGAAATATCCAGTGCTATTCTTTGTATACACTGAACCCTGGGGTGCCAATGTGAAAGACAGTTATGGTGTTGGAAGAAATCGTCATTACCAGGGGGACTTAGCGGAAGATGGATATATTTACATATCCATTGACAACCGTGGTACGCCAGCCCCCAAGGGTCGGGCTTGGCGAAAAAGCATTTATCGGAAAATTGGACGACTAAACATCTCAGACCAGGCAGAAGCTGCCATGCAGATAAGAAACTGGCCTTTTGTAGATGCTACTCGAATGGCAGTTTGGGGCCATAGTGGGGGAGGTTCTGCTACACTTAACCTGCTGTTTCAATATCCTGACCTCTTTCAAACAGGGATTTCTATGGCAGCTGTGGCCAATCAGTTGACCTACGACAACATTTACCAAGAGCGTTACATGGGCTTGCTCCAAGAAAACTTGGAAGATTTTGTAGCAGGATCACCCATTACACATGCAAAAAATCTGAAAGGCAATCTCTTGTATATCCATGGTACGGGTGACGATAATGTTCACTATGCCAATGCGGAGCTGCTAATCAATGAATTAATTAAGCAGGGTAAGCAATTTAACTTTATGCCATACCCCAACCGAAGCCATGGCATAAATGAAGGAGATGGTACAAACCAACACCTGCGTACCTTATTTACCCAATTTCTAAAAACGCATTGCCCTCCAGGAGGACGGTAAATCCCTAGAATTTTCTGAATTCCATGAAAAATATCCTAAAAAGTTTAGTCGCTTTTGGCCTTGTTGGCCTACCTTTTTTTCTTAATTCTTCAGCATTTGCACAAAAAACAGCAACTCGTGCGGATACCCTTCGAGGAAGTATTACCCCAGAACGCGGCTGGTGGGACTTGAAGCATTACGATTTAACGGTCCATATAGATCCCAATATTAAATCTATAAAAGGTTTAAATATAATAACTTACGAGGTAGTAAGTAAAGCAAAAATTTTACAGATTGACCTACAAGAACCACTCAAGATTACGTCGATTACACAAGGAGGGGAGTCGCTAAAATTTCGACGAGAAGGTGCGGTACACTGGGTGACTTTGACAAAAAATCAGGAAGTAGGAAAAGTCGAGCAAATACACATTAGTTACGAAGGCATTCCTAAAGAGGCTATTCGTCCACCTTGGGATGGGGGGATTACTTGGCAAAAAGACAGCAATGGACTTCCTTTTGTGGCTTCATCCAATCAAGGGATAGGATCTAGCATCTGGTGGCCACTCAAAGACCATCCAGCCGATGAGGTGGATAGCTTGGATATGCATGTGACGGTTCCCAAAGGCTTAATGGATATTTCAAATGGCCGTTTGGTTGAAGTTGAAGTAGGCGAAGACATGGATACCTTTCATTGGAAAGTAGTCAATCCCATCAATGACTATGGAGTGAATATCAATGTGGGGGATTTCGTTCACTTTGGGGAGAAATATGCTGGTGAAAAAGGGACGCTTGACATGGATTATTTTGTTCTACGAGAAAATTTAGAAAAGGCAAAAGTTCATTTTCAAGATGCCAGGCGTATGATGCAAGCTTTTGAGCATTGGTTTGGACCGTATCCATTTTACGAAGATGGGTTTAAATTAGTTGATGCACCGTATTTGGGTATGGAGCACCAGAGTTCAGTGACATATGGAAATGGCTACCAAAATGGGTATCGAGGACGGGACCTTAGCGGTACAGGCTGGGGAATGAAATTTGACTTTATTATTATCCACGAGGCTGGGCACGAATGGTTTGCCAACAACATC
>Ga0181563_10000374_pt1 | contig 42182 bp, 10 predicted proteins | sample 011ome_25_FD_133759 | JGI IMG/M metagenome (GOLD analysis project Ga0181563, IMG submission 133759) | Coastal salt marsh microbial communities from the Groves Creek Marsh, Skidaway Island, Georgia - 011512CT metaG (megahit assembly) | ecosystem: Environmental > Aquatic > Marine > Intertidal...
GATCATGTTCGGTAATAACGCGCGTAAACTCCTCCGCACTCGTCGGTGTCCCACCTCCGCCCGCCAACAACGACTCCCTCGCTCGCCTCATCATCGCCCGCGTCAGCGCATACGTCTTCAATAGCTCTGAAACTTCCGCGTGCGCGCCGTTTGGCGTCTCGCGCGCGATAGCCGCGACGCGCGCCGCGGTCAACGTGCTCGGATCCTCCCTCTCGCTCGCGCGCATCGACGACGCGTACGCTCTCGCGCGCGACACCTCGAACGACACCTCCGCCGCGTGTCGAGGCGCATCGCCCGTGCGCTCGAGCGACGCGCGCTCAAGTAAGTCGACGTATGCATCCATGGTGAATGATGCTGGTGGTGATGATGGTGATGTTTTCGCGCCAAACCACTGCGAGACGGCGTCGAACACGCCCGCGCGCGCGCATTGCGCGGACGTCGATACCGCGCGGACGTGTGCGCGGGCGATGCGCATGGCGGCGGCGACGTCCGCGCCGTCGGCGTCGACGTGTGAGGGGTGTGAAAAAGTGGTGGAGTGAAAAAGTGCATCGCCACGCATGACGGGATAATGTCGCGCGCGTTCGCGTTCTCGCGCGTCGCGCGTCGCGCGGTGGCGACGGTGACGGGTGCGACGAGTCCGGTGCCGTCGTCGTCGTCCTTGCCGTCGTCGTCGTCGTCGTCGGCGTTGTCGATTTATATCGAGACGTATGGGTGTCAAATGAATACGAATGATTCCGACATTGTCCGTGGAATCCTGCGCGCGCACGGCCACGGGGTCGTTAACGACGCATCACGCGCGGACGTGGTGTTATTAAACACGTGTGCCGTGCGCGAAGGCGCGGAGCAGAAGATTTGGGCGCGTTTGGCGCAGTTGAAGGCGATGAAGACGTCGCCCGAGTCGACGTTGCGCGCCGTCGGCGTGCTCGGATGCATGGCGGAGCGCTTGAAATCCGCGCTCCTCCGCGCCGACGGCTTGGCGGATATCGTGTGTGGTCCAGATGCGTACAGGGACGTGCCGAGATTGCTGGCGAACGCGTCACGGGCGACGTCAGAGCTCACGGATGATGAGCGCATGAATGTGTTGTTGAGTTTGGACGAGACGTACGCCGACGTGACGCCCGTTCGGCGCGATCCATCGTCGCCTTTAGCGTACGTGAGCGTTATGCGCGGATGCGACAATATGTGCAGTTTTTGTGTTGTTCCGTTCACGCGCGGACGCGAGCGGAGTAGGGCGTTGGATTCCATCGTTCGCGAGTGTCGGGACCTCGTGAACGCCGGCGTCAAGGAGATAACATTATTGGGGCAAAATGTCAATTCCTACGCCGATAAGTTTAGTGCTAGTGCGGTGGTGGATGATTTAGGGTATGCTGTCGACGATGATGCCGCGAAGAATGCGAACGCCGACCCGTTCGCGCCGTACGCGAAAGGATTTAAGTCGGTGTATAAACCAGACGCGCGTCGACGGCACGCGTACTCTTTTGCGGATTTAGTCGCCGCCGTGGCAGCGATCGATCGAGAAGTTCGCGTGCGTTTCACATCACCTCATCCGAAAGATTTTCCTGATGATTTATTGCGCGTCGTTGCCGAGACGCCAAACGTGTGTAAACAGTTGCACATGCCGGCGCAGAGCGGATCGACGACGACGTTGGCGCGCATGCGACGAGGGTACACGCGCGAGGCGTACTTAGACCTCATCACGCGCACGCGAGAGATGATTCCCGGCGTGGCGATTAGTTCGGATTTTATTTCTGGATTTTGTGGCGAAACTGAAGCCGAACACGCGGAGACGATTTCGTTGCTCGAGCGCGTTCGATTCGAGACGGCGTACATGTTCCATTATTCGTTGCGGGACAAGACGCACGCGGCGAGGCATCTATCAGACGACGTCCCAGAGGATGTCAAAAAACGTCGTTTAGCAGAAGTGATTGATACATTTCGAGCGGGCGCGGCGCGAGCGAACGCAGAGGAGATTGGCCGAACGCATTTGGTGCTCGTCGAAGGCGTGGCGCGTAAATCAGACGCGCAAATGAGCGCGCGTTCGGATACCGGTAAGCGCGTAATCATCGAAGGCCGGCGCACGGTACGCGATGGCGATGATGCTCACCAAGAGGTTGACATTAAACCAGGAGATTACGTCATCGCGCGTATTGAACGCGCGGGACCATCGACGCTCATCGCGCGTCCCTTGGGCGTCACCACGGCGACGCGCTTTTTCGAGCGACACGGCGCGGCGTGGCATCATCATCATCATCATCATCATCATCATCTTGTATAGAACAGAACAGAACAGATCAAGTGTGTAGCTCCAGTAGCAATCGTAGTGTAGGTCATATCAACACATCACGCGAACGCCCTGGCTCGTGAGAATAGACTTGGCGCGCTCAATGTCCTCGCTCGTCGGCGTCGCCATGCCCTCGAGCGCATAGTTCAATCCCAATTCCTGAAACTTGAACACCCCCAGTCGATGATACGGCAACAATTCAATCCCCAACACGCACGCGTGCGATTTCGCCACGTGCGCGAGTTCAACGAGCTCTTCCTCGCTATCCGTCGCGTACGCCGCAAATCTCTCGTCGTCGTTAGGATTCGTCATCAACACGAAACGTAACCACGTCGGCGTCCCGTGCGCGTCGCACGCGCGCAAGAATCGCCTAGAAAGCTCAAATTCCTCAACGCTCGTCCCAGTGATGGCCACGTATCGATCGACAAACGCGCTCTTGAGACACAACAGTACGCAATCGACGTGTGGAAGCACGCGATTCCATTCTTTATCAGTGCCGGCGCCCGCGGTGTCGATTGAGGCGCCGACGCCCAACGCGCGAACGCCTCGACACACCGCGCGCGCGAATTCTGGCTGTAACAAACACTCGCCTCCGCTGAGCGTGACGCCGCCGCCAGACGCGCTGTAGTAATCAAGATTGCGTCGTACGATGTCGACGCACTCGCGCACGCGCATTCGTCGCCCGAGCGGCGTCGGCGTCGAGGCGTTCGCGCGCGCGAGCGCGGCGTCGGTGCTGTCCACGTTGCAACAAAACACGCAGCGTTTGTGACAGGATTGGAGAAAGAATATGCAGCGGATGCCCGCACCGTCAACGGCGGTGAAGGAATCGATGCTGTGCACGTAGCCGGTGATTTTGTCTTCGTCCGCCAGGTCCTCGATGTCGTCCTCCATCGTCGTTGAATGTCGTCGTCGTCGTCGTCATGCATGTCGAGAATATGAACCGTCACACCCAAGACCACGCCGCACGACCGCATTCCACGCCGCACGCCCCATGTCCACCGTGCGCGACTTCGTGCGCGAGCACGCGCAGCCGTACGATGACGATTTCGCACCCTCGCTCGCACCGCCGACGCCGCGCACGCTCGCACTGCTGTCCCGCGCGCGCGAGCTGTTCGCCTTGGAACGCCAACGCGGCGGCGTGCTCGACATTGACACCTCCACGCCGTCGCACGCCACGTCGCACGGGCCCGGGTACATCACCGACGCCGCGAGTGATTGCGTTATCGTCGGCATGCAAACCCCGGTGCCGCTGCAACGGACGATGAAACCGCTCGGAGGCATGCGGGTGATTGAGAAGGCGTGCGCCGAGCGCGGGCGCGCCGTCGACGTCGGCGTGACCAAGTTCATGGATGACTGGTGCGTGACGCATAACGACGCCGTGTTCGCGCTGTATACGAATGAGATGAAAGCTGCGCGGCGCGCACACGTTTTGCTTGGGCTACCGGATGCGTACGGACGCGGTCGATTGATTGGCGATTACCGACGCGTCGCGCTGTTTGGCGTCGACGCGTTGCTCGCGGATAAATCCCGGGACGCCGAGGCGATGCCCGTGGACACGGAGGACGACTTGAGGTGTAAGTTTGAAGTCACGCAGCAGATTCGCGCGTTACGCGCGCTGAAGGACATGGCCAAGGCGTACGGGTGTGACATTGGTCCGCCCGCGACGTCGGCTCGCGAGGCGATTCAATGGACGTACTTTGGATATCTCTGCGCGGTGAAATCACACGACGGCGCGGCGATTTCGCTCGGGCGCGTGGATGCTTTTTTTGACATTTACATCGAGCGCGACGTGACGAGCGGGAAAATCACCGAATCGCAGGCACAGGAATTGATTGACAATTTTGTTTTAAAGCTGCGCATGGTGCGGCAATTACGGCCGCTCGCGTACGAGGAGATTTTCGCGGGCGATCCGCAATGGTCGACGACGTGCGTCGCCGGATGCTCGCTCGACGGCGATGGTCGACACATGGTGACGAAGACGTCGTGGCGTTTCTTGCACACACTACGAAATCTAGGCGCGGCGCCCGAACCCAATCTCACCGTGCTTTGGTCGAGCTCGGCGCTGCCGAAACCGTTCAAGAAATTCTGCGCCGAAATCTCCATCGGCTCGTCGACGATTCAATACGAAAACGATGATTTGATGCGCGAAATGTTACAGAGCGATGATTACGGGATCTCTTGCTGCGTCTCTGCCATGCGCTTGGGGACCGATATGCAATACTTTGGCGCGCGGTACAACATGCCAAAGTTACTGCTCATGGCGCTTAATAACGGCAAGGATGAAATCACCGGCGCGCAAGTCGCCCCGGCGTTGTTTGAGGATGTCCCGGGAGATGGCGAGATTTTGTCATTCGATGACGTCATGAATCGATTTAAAGCTTACATGGATTGGTTGTGCGCGCTGTACGTGAAAACGATGAACGTTATTCACGCCTGTCACGATTTACGCTGTTACGAAGCCATTTTCTTTGCGTTGATGGATACAAAGCTGTCACGTTCGATGGCGTTTGGCATTGCCGGATTGAGCGTCGTCGCGGATTCGTTATCGGCAATCAAGCACGCTCGAGTGCGCGTCGCGCGAGACGCGTCGACTGGATTGACGAAAGATTTCACCATCGAAGGCGAGTACCCAAAGTTTGGCAACGACGACGACGCCGTGGACGCCATTGCGGTATTCTTGGTGGATTACACCATTCGCGCCTTGCGTAAAACTCCCGCGCATCGCGGCGCCACGCACACGCTGTCCATTTTGACCATCACATCCAACGTGATGTACGGCAAAGCTACAGGCGCGACTCCAGATGGTCGACCCGCGGGCGCTGCGTTCGCACCGGGCGCCAACCCCATGCACGGCCGCGATGCAAATGGCGCGTTGTGCTCGTTGAACTCTGTCTCCAAGCTCCCGTACCCGTCGTGCGCGGATGGCATTTCAAACACATTCTCCATCACCGCGCCGTCTCTCGGCAAGTCGCGCGAATCGCAAATTTCAAATTTAGTCGCCATGCTCGACGGGTATTTCGCTCGAGGCGCGCAACACTTGAATGTCAATTGTTTGACGCGAGACGTGCTCGTGGACGCGATGGAACATCCGGATAAGTACCCGACGCTGACGATTCGTGTGTCGGGGTACGCGGTGAATTTCATCAAGCTCTCGCGCGAGCATCAAGAGGAGGTCATCAGTCGTACGTTTCACGCATCGTTATAAAGGGCGAGGCGCGTGACCTTGTTTTTCGCGTTTTACTTTTACGTTTTAACATTTCAGCGGCGCTAGTCGTACATCAGCCAGTTCTTTCTTTCAACTTCAAAACAATTCCAAAAATTCACAAAAATTCATCATCCAAACAACATGGCGCCCGCCAAATCAACATCGCCGCCCGTGACTTCTAAAGCCTCCAAAGCCTGAGCGCGGGTGAACCCGAGAGAAATTAATTGTGATACCTTGTCTTCGTTCACCGAGCGCGGGAGAGCGTCGACGACGGAACCGGATGGCGCGGATGCCGTGGGCGGCGAGGCGCCGCCGTCGAAACCGCGTGGAATCTCCGCCTCGCCTAAAAATGGCAATTCAACATCCGCTGAACCAATAGCGAGGACGTTCTTGCGCAGATCAATCGTACACTGATGCCGACGTAACATGTCGAGACCGAAAATAAAATCAATATCTTGCTCCTTTTCCAAAACGGTGATTGCCGTCGATAAAAACGTTCCGCCCACCTTCATCGGCGCTTGGTGAATGCGCCCCAAAATCTTCTGCGTGCCCACGCCCTTGGCCGTTCCTTGAAATCTATCATCAATCAATCGCTCAAGACCACACCTGCGCGCGCACGTCACCGACATGATGGACATTTGAGCGCCGCTATCCACAAACGCCTTCAACGCCACGCCGTTGATTTCGGCATCCACGTACAACATAACCACTTGTCCAAACACTTCAGGCGTTTCATCAATCGCCGTCCGCATGTTTTCCTCAACATTCGCCTTACGTATCGCCTCTTCAATCTTTCGCTGCGCCTCAATGTCGAACGGATCGCTATGTAACAACGCCAGCTCTTCGTTGCGAATTCTCATCGCTTCGGCTTCGCGGCTATGAAACTCCCGCATGCGCGTCTGAAACGTCTCCACATCCCCCGAATCGATCGCCCGCGCGAACAACGGATCCGACATACGCAAACGTTCCATCGCGACGCGATCGGCGGCGAACGCACGCATCATCGCCAAGGGATCCACCGCGGAACCATCCGAGCTCGTCGCCCGCGCCCCACCCATGGATGAATTCCCCGACCCGTTCGTCGTCGCCGTCGCCGCCGCGTGCCCACCTCCGGGCGCGACGAGGGCGACTAAATCATTATCTTTAAATCCACACCGCGCGAGCGAGCGATCGGAGGCGGAGGACGACGACGTGGAGGCGGTTTCAAGCGTGCGTCCATCCACCGTGGCGATGAGCGCGCGCACGTCGCGGTCGAGTTCCGCGCCCACCGCCGCCTTGAGATCGGCAATCGTGGCCGAGCCGTCGATGGTGATGCTCACGACGCCATCGATCGAGGGCACGGCCACGGTGAGGCGCATCGCGACGGAGAATGCGGTCGCGTGTGTCGTGCGATCTCGTTTTTGCGTCACAATTGCGCACGATGCGTCGATCTGCGGCGCCGAGAAGCGATGGACGGGCGACGCCATCGCGCGCAAAGGTGACGCCGCCTACGATGCGTGCGTCAGGGGCCAAAGCGTCGAACGAGGCGATGCGATATCGACGGATGATGATGATGATGATGACTGTGATCGCGATTGTTGGATTAATCTTTGGCGCGCGGTATTCCCAGCGCACGGGCGACGACGTGGTCATGACGGCCGACGCACCGTCCGAACACGACGGTCCTCGCGCGATCATTGGCGATGCGAACGAATGGCTGCCACCGCAGCGCGAGATTGGGGCGCGATTTCTCGAACGCGAGCGGGACGCGTGCGCATTCGCGTCGGCGCCCACCGTCTCGAGCGCCGTTCGTGGCGCCCAACCGCGGTTAATTACGAAAAAGGTCACCACCGCCGCGTTACGCGATGCATTTACTTTGCCTGCGTTATTGAAACGGAGCGGGAAGACGTCGGTGCAGCACGCGCATCCGGCGTATCACATCGTCGCGGGTGGTTCGGTGGAACGGATGACGACGCTCGAAACGTTCATTGAACGGTATTTGCGCACCGATGACGTGGCGAACGTGAGCTTTGTGTTTGATTCCATGTCAGATGTGTTGAGTGACAAACGGTTAAAGTCGAAATCGAGCGGGAAATCACTCGTGCCGCGACGATTGGGGCACGCGGTGGATGAGCCAGAGGCGGTGATTCCGGTGCTCAGCGTCGGCGGCGACGGCGCGGGATTGGCGATGCATCAGCACGACGCGACGTTATTGACGCTGTTGCACGGGTACAAGTTGTGGCTCGTGGCTGCGCCCGAGGTGGCAATGCCGGATTTTGTGTTTGACAGCATGCATGGGTACGGGTACATGTTATTAGAGGACGCGTTGAAGCACAGGGGCGAGGCGTCCATGTCGGGCGTGCAATGGTGCGTGCAGCCGCCAAACACCGCGGTGTATTTACCCGGGCATTGGTGGCACGCGACGGTGAATTTAGGCGAAGCCGTGGCGTTTGCGGAGCAACTCGGTGGGGGGTTTACGCCCATGGCGTATGAAGCGGCGGCGGCGACGACGGGGAAGCAGCGCGCGCAGACGTTGTCGGCGCACGCCCGGGATTACATGTTCAAGGACAAGGTGGATGTAGCGATTAAAACAGCGCAGGAGGCGATTGAGGTTGATCCGTTACAAGTTATGGCGCGATTTGTGCTCGCAGAGTCGTACGCGAGGCTTAAAAAGGCGCCAGAGGCGTTACAGTCGATGCGAGACGCCGCCGAAGCGGTTCGGTCGTCGTCGAGGCGCGCGACGCCACCCGTGCCTGAACTCTTTGCTGATTCTTTGTTACGCATCGCGTACACGCTGTGCGTGCCTTTGGCGGAATTGTCCAAGGAGGCTGTGCCGATGGGTATGGAACTCATTCGTGAGGCGCTCGAGGCGGTGCCGACGAGTTTGGAGAATAATATTTTGAGCGACGTCTTGGGCGAATGTTCGCCCGACAAAGTAGTACGACAGGAACAATAGGAAGGATATATCATTACAATTCGCGCGCGCGTTGCATTGCAATACTAATATTGTCATCATCATCATCATCACGCTCTCGTGCAGCTACGTGTGCGACGATGCGAACACAAAGGCGTGGGCGAGAATGAGCTTGGGAAAAAAGCCGTGCCGAGCGACGTCTACGAGCGCCTCGCACGCCCTCACGGCGTGTTCTATATCCGCACTCCACGCGTGTGGCGTCACATCCAACGGACGCTGTGCCCGTACGAACACCTTTGCCGCATCGAGAAGGGTTTTATCACCCTTATATCGCCGCGCACGACGACGCTCGGTGAGGAATTGAGGAAGCGCGCGCCAACCGGCGGGATGCTCCGTGTCCGCGAGCGTCGCCGCGAGCGCTTGATATTCTGCGCGAGACGTCTCGTCGCGCCGCTGGCGCTCGTACTTTGACGAACCATCGTCAATGACGACCGCAATAGCCGGCCCGCAGCCGCGGCGATTGAGTTGCAAGGCGATTTCAAATGCTATTCTTGCTGAGGCGTCGCTCGCGGCGAGCGCGCAGACGACGACGGGCGCACGCCGGCTCGATGTCGCATTCAGTATCGTTTTCACGCACCGCGCCGCAACGTTCGACGTATACTGGTCATTCAACGACGATGATGACGCGACGTGTGCCGAAATCGTGCGTGGAAGATGAATGCCGTGCACGGGAAGCGTGGAAGCAAATGAGGCAAATGACCAGCGTTCGACGTCGGCGAGCACGTCGACGAGGAGCCACACGCGCGGGACATGGTTTTCCACCGTCCAAACCGCGTCGTGGTTCAACCCGAACGCGCATGCGTCGAAATATTCTTCACAATCCACCGCACGCACGATGGCTTGCGTTAATCCTGGGCTCGCATCGTCGTCGTCGTCGTCGGTGGCGTCGGTCTGGCGACCGTGTGAGCCAAATACGAGCGACGGCGACGCAGACATGGATAATCCGAGCTCAGGGTGCCAAATGCTTTGTATCCACGGCACATCTGCGCGCACTCGAGCGTTTGCGTGATGGCCCAAATCATCCCATTCGCTCGCGAGCTGCTGTCGCATGTGCGGTACGATTGTTTCGTCTAAATCTCCTCCGTTGCTCTCCGACGTCATCAAATTCATGTGCGACCCGGCGCAGTGTACGATTTCGACGTGATCGCACGCCAACGGCCACACGTACCCGCTCACGGATTGTAACAACCCACCGTGCGCGTCTAGGCGTAAATCGGTTTCGAAAAGTGCGGAACTTTCGGTGCCGGCTTTGTAATGAATGACTTTTCCTCGGACGCGAGAGAACATTTTACGCGGGACTCGGCTCGATAACGCTGGATCCGCTTCGACGCCGCGAAGCATGCGCCAAGCGCCGGAATCGATAGAACCATCTTCGAGCTGGTTCATACCGCTGTTCCATTGCGCCGCGTACGGACCTTTACTGATTTGCTCGTCCAGTTCTCTGGCGTTGAACGCGCGGCCGAGCGCCTGATGCGCGACGTCTTCGAACATCGCGTACTTTTCTTCTCGTGAGAGATTTTGCCAACCCGCGGCGACGGTGTCGAAATGAAACGACGAAAGCGCGACTTCCATATACATCAATCCCGTGCTTTCGTTATCGGGACTCTCGTCGTCGTCGGTGGTATTTTCGTCGGGGATGTCGTTCCAATCCGACTTGAACTGTACCGGATGCGGCGCGTCGAACAAAAAGCACAGCGACACGGTGCGATCTAAAACATTCTCCAACACCAACGCGCTCTCGATCGCGAGCACGCCACCTAAAGAGTGTCCGCCGAGTATGATTGGCGAATCATCGTCTTGTTGCGCGTGCATGGCAAATGCGTGCGCGTTGGCCGCATCCGGCCACGGCTGCTCTGTCGTATCGCGTTCAAGCGTCAATACTGGGTGTGCGCCGAGTGAAAGTGCGTCAACAAGTTTCATGTACGCCAGTGGACCATCCCCAAACGCGGGTGCACCGAGAAAGAGCGCATTTGGCGTTGTCGCCTGAGACTTTAAGCATTTCACCATGTCCACGTTTGCCTTTGCGTTTGAAGCCGTCTTTGTCGTCGTCGTCGACATCGACGACGGATTCGAATTCGACACGAGATGCTCCAAATACGCAATCATCTTCAACGGCGTCGGCTGCGTGGCTAACGTCGCAACGTCGATATCCTCATCAATTTTAATCGCGCGCTTCAACGTCGTCGCCAATTCCACGGCGCCTATGGAATCCACGCCCATCGCCATTAAATCATCTTTCGCGCCGACATCTTCCCCGAACACGTCGCGAAGCGCGTCGTACACGACGCTCGCTATATTCACGACATCACGCGATGGCGTCGTCATCGGAAAGACGGCATTCGGTCGATCGACTCGTCGCGGTATTGATCTTTTTGGCGACGTTTGACATCCGAGCGCGGTTTCGCCCGTGAAACTCACCATCGTCTCCTCGCCGAACGCCGTCGACATCTCTCTCAACCCACCGCCGTCGTGGTCATCAACATGCGATGACAATGACTCCATCGTGCGTCCTACGTATGCTGCGATGGCTGACGTTGGCAATGAACCTTGAGTGACGCCGACGCCGACGCCGACGTCGCCTCGATGCCGAGTCAACGCGCGACCGCCGCCCATCTGGCGCACCAGATTCCACCTCACCATGCGCACCGCACCGCGCCCGCGCCCGCGCGTCGTCGCTCGACACACGCGAGCATACGCCGCGTCTTTCGCGCGCACGCGCCCAGAGCGCACGTTGACGACGAGCGACATGTCAGAAGACCCACTCGATGTCCCGCGGCTGCCGACGACGACGTCGAGCGCGGCCATACGCTCGCGCGCGTCGCGACGCGGCGGCCCCAGCGCATCCGCGCATGCAAACATCAACCTCGCCGCGGCTTCGCACGAAAACACCGCGGCGCCTTCAGCGCGCTTGGCGCGAATGACGACACGATGGACATCGAGCGCGACGTCTGCCGCCGCCTCGAGCGCCGGCGCCGGCGTCGGCGCCAACCACAACGATTCCCTCGCGTACACCACCGGCGCCCCGCGCGCGCTCGTCGCGCCGCGCTGATGATGACGACGATGATGGCACAACACCGCGTGGACGTTTGTGCCCGTGAATGCGAACGCCGAGCACCCGACGACGCGCGAGATGTCCTCCTCCGACGACGTCAATGTCGCGCCGCCGACGGCGGTCCGCGGGATAGCCACACATCCAATACCATCACTTTCGCGCGCAAACGCCCGTTCCACGTGCGCGTTTACGCGCGCTAATCCCACAATGACAGGTGTCATCACCGCATCACACGCCGCACACGCGCGTTCGAGCGCGATGGCCCCGGCGGCGGCTTCGCCGTGTCCCGCCGACGTCTTACTCGCGCTCAACGCCACGACGACGCGCGATGTCGACATGTCATCGCCGAATGTCTCCGCAATCGCCCCGCATTCGATCGGGTCACCGAGAGGCGTTCCAGTACCGTGCATAGAGACCTCACGCGCGCGAATGCGATCGATGTGCGCGAGTGTGTACGCGTCGCGCATGACGCGGCGCTGTTGGGCGCCATTCGGCGCCGTGAGCGCCGCGGACCGACCATCCTGCCCGCACGCCGACGCTCGCACGACCATCATCGTCGTCGTCGTCGTCGTCGTCGTCGCGTCACTCGTCGTTGTCTTTTTCGCGTTGTGCTCTGGTTGTGGATGCCGTCGCCATCGCATGAGCGCCATGGCGGCGACGGATTCCGCGCGTCCGTAGCCGTCGGCTCGGGCATCCATCGTCTTGCACCGCCCGTCGCTCGAGAGCATCCGCGCCGCCGCGATGGCGTCGCTCGTCCGCTTGCTCAACAGGTAATTCACACCGCCACACATTGCAAACGTGCACGATGCCGTCGCCGCATGCGTGGCGATGTGGACGGTGACGAGCGATGCCGAACACGCGGTGTCGACGGCGAAGCAGGCGCCGACGTAGCCAAACGTATACGACGTCCGCCCGGCGCACGCGCTCAATGCGCTTCCCGTCGCCGAATGCGCGCTCGGTGCGATGTACGGCGCATAGAGCGTAGAATATTCCATGTGCTGCGCGCCGACGGCGACGATGACGTTGGTATCATCGCCGTACGGCGTTGATGTCGCGCATTCAAAGACGCATTCGAGAAATCCTCGATGTTGCGGGTCAACACGTTCGGCTTCGTGAATGCTCGTGAATGCGAATAACGCGCGGTCGAATGCGTCGACGCGCGGTAGAAACACACCAAATCGCATACCTGCGTCGGCGTCGGCGGCGGGTGTGGGTTCGATGGTCCATCGGATGACTGGCACGCGCGTCGCCGGGTCAGCCACGGGACGAAATCGTCCGGCGCGCGCGACGACCGCGAACGCCATCGTCAACCTAGGCGCATCATCTACGACGACGCGCGTCGTACCATGCCTCGTTGTTGTCTGCGTCGTCGTCGCGTTGCGTTTTGAATCCACGTACGCGGCGAGGGCGTCTATCGTCGGGAAATCAAAAGCCACCGTCGCCGGCAAATCCACGTCGCACGCGCTCGACACGCGCCGGCGCAGTTCGACGCTCGCAATAGAATCCAGCCCAGCATCCATCATCGGCGCTGAACACTCGAGTGATTTACCCACGAGTGATTGCGCGATGTCCCGCACGACATCGAGCGCGGTGGCGATGACGACGTGTGGATTGGACACCGGCGTTCCGCGTGTCGTCGGCTCGGCGTCGCGTCGTCGTTCAATCATCGGCGACACCACGACGCACGGATGCCGCGCACCGTCGTTCGCGTGCGAGATGACGCGCATTAAGATGTGCGCGCCAATGTCGAATGGAAGCGCGCGCAAACCGACGCGCTCGAGCCGCGCTTCGGTCGTCCCGCTTGCGCTCGCCATGCCTCGGGCGTAGTCAAACGCGCCCCAACGTATGGAGCGCACGTCTAATCCACTCGCGTACGCATCGAGCGCGTACGCATCGAGCGCGGCGTTGGCGGCGGCGTAATTTGCCTGTCCCGGAGCGAGCACGGAGGCGGCGATGCTGGAGAAGAAGACGCGAGATGCGGGCGGAGCGGCGTCGCTCTGTCGAAGGACGACGCGCGAGAGCGTGAGTTTCGGAGCGTAGACGCGACGTAACGCGTCGTGCGTTTGGTTGCGTACTGCGGCGTCACGGAGAACGCCACTGGCGTGGAGGACGACGCGGAAGTGCTGGCGACTCGCGAGGAGGTCGGTGGCGTTGACGTCGGCTCGGGAAGATGCGTCGGCGCTCGATGCGGTGACGACGCGACGCGGAGAGGGAGAATACGAACCGTCATGTAGTAACGGCGACGACCCACAGCGGCCGCGACGGGCGACGAGACGCACGTCGCAATCGGATGCAAGCAACACGCGCGCAATGGCGACACCGAGACCACCCGTGCCGCCTAAAATCTGCACACCGCCGCGCGTAGGATGCGGGTGTCGCGCGCGCGGTGGCACGAGCGCCGAGTCGCGCACGGTTCCGTGCGTCGTCGTCGCTTCTTCGCCACGTTCCGCTCGCGCACACGCGAATATAGCATTCAACGCATCATATGTCGTCGTCGTTGCCGTTCGTACCGCGTCTTGGTAGAGTTGCGCGGCGCTCAAGGCGGCGCCGACGAGGCGACATTCGCGAGGCGTCGCGCTTTCATCCAGTACGTCGTACGTTACGCGACGCGTCATCGACGCGTTACAAACTCGTCGCCGCCGCCGCACGTCATCGCAACACTCGTCGTCGTCGCGAACGACACCGCGCGCGCTGAACACCACCGTGCCGTCGCGAACATCGATCCAATGCGATGACGATTCGGTTCCCCGTTCGACGCCAACCGACGCCGCGGTTGGTTGGTCAGTCGTCGCGCGCGCGACGTCGACGCTTCGCACGCGTTGACACCACGGCGCGCCAGATTCCGCGCGCGCGATGCGCGTGATGTCTCGCGAGACAGTCCACGCCCACCAGCGCGCCGCCGCCGTGCGTGCTGACGAAGATATGAAACGTTCCGCGTACGCGCGACACGATTCGGCTCGAATGGCTCCGCGACTCGAATACGCCACGGCGCTGACTGTTTTCATCTCCATGTGCCACGTCGACGTCGTCGTCGTCGCGACGAAGGCACGAATGATACGACCATTAGCATCGAACGCTCTTTCGGCAACTGCGACGATGCATTCGAACATCGACGATGACGAATGAGACGTAAACCTCAACGCCGCAGAGTCCAAACGCGCGTCTACGCGCATCATCATCGACTCTCCGCCGTGGTGCGGCCAATACGTGCGTCTATCTTCAACCACACACGCTGCATGTGCGACCACGCGCACGTCATTCACGCACGCATTCGTCGTACGCAGAATGACGTGCGCATTTGAACCTTGAAACGCAAACGCGCTCGCCGCCGACGTCGACATCCATCCGGCGCTCATTCGCGTCTGTCGCGCCAATCCAACATCCACCACGCGCGCCGTCGCAAACACCTCGCCCACGTGCGCATTCACGCGACGTAAATGACACACGCCTTCATTTGCGCGCGCGTCGCGGGTGAGGGCATGGATGATGCGGGCGAGCGCGGCGGTCCCGCTCGCGGGTTCGGCGTGGCCGCGCCAGGATTTCAACGCCCGCGGCTCGAGCGCGCGACACACGTCGCCGTACGCCGCCGTCGCGGCGTTCATTTCGATCGGGTCCCCGAGCGCAGTTCCCGTACCGTGCGTGTACAGCACCATGACCGCCGTCGCGTATGACGCGTCGGCGAAGATCAACGCGGATTGGATGACGTCCCGCTGCGCCGCTCCGCTCGGCGCCGTGAGCGACGCGCTTCGGCCGTCTTGATTCATCCGCCCCGACGCCACAACCACGCCCTGAGGGCATCGTCCGTGATCGCCACGCGCATCAAAAGTAATCACGTCCACGGCTTCGGCGCGCCCATAGCCATCGGCGGTGGCGTCGAATGTCTTTGAACGTCCATTCGGGCTCAACATGCCGGCGCTCGCGAGCGCCGAATGCGTGTCGGGCGCGCACATAATCGATGCCCCGCCCACGCACGCGCCGGCGATTCTTCCAGCACCGCGCATGGCTTCGTTCGCGAGCGCCATGGCGCAGAGCGATGACGAGCACGCGGTGTCGATCACGAGCGCCTGGCCGCGCAAGGCGAATATAAATGCAATTCTGCCCGCGCAGCAGCTCGCCTCAGCGCCGACGCCCACGTACGCGTCCACGGGCGCGCCGACGATTCGTATAAGATTTCCATAGTCTTTCCCCGAAGCACCAATATACGACCCAATATCATGCGTGTCATCCATCGGTGCGATGGCGCGACAGACGACGACGGCGCGGATGAGCAGGCGCTGTCGCGGATCGCACGCGCGCATTTCAACCGACGTCGTCGGCTCGAATGGACTCGCGTCGACGCGTTGAATCACATGCGTCGGTGCGTACGCGCCGAACGCGTTGATTGGATCGTTGTGCGCGTCGACGAATCGCCGTGCGAGTGGGGTTTTCATGACGGCATCGGCGGTGGGGGTGGCGTCGTGGGCGCATCCGGACGCCGCGGCGGAGACGCGCGGTTCGGTTGGCTCGGGACGTCTCGCGACGGCGTTGACTTTGACTTTGGATGTCGTCGTCGTCGACGAAGACGACGACGTCGCGGCCAGCGCCTTGGCGGCGCTCGCGATGGTGGGGTAGTCGAAAAATATCGTGCTCGGCGCGTCGGAACGCGCCAGAGCGGTGCACACGGCGCCACGCAAGTCGACGGCGGACAAACTGTCCAATCCGTGCTGCATCAACGGGTCGTCGACGCCGAGCGTCGTTCCGAGTGCCTGAGTGACGCACGTCGAGATGATGGCGCGAATCGCGCGCTCATCGAGCACTGTCGAGGGCAACGCATTCGACGCGTCGTGTTTCGGCTCGACGTGACGACGCGTGTGCGCCGAGGGAAAGAATGTTCTAAATCCCGCGAAGCCGCGAGCCAACGCGTGGACGTCGAGCGCCGCAGCGATGATATTCGCGCGACACGTGACGCGCCATAGCGCCGCCACGCCCTCGCGCGCGCGCAGCGCCCAGATACCCATGTGTTGTAATCTTCTGAACGTGTGCGCGTGCCGCGTCGCCATGCCGACGTCGGCCCAGGGTCCGAATTGGACCGAGCGCGCATCCGCGCCGGCGTTTCTGCGCCTCGCGACGTCGACGTCCATGGCACCATTCGCCGCGGCATAATTCCCCTGCCCAGCCGCGCCGAACGCGCTGGCGATGGATGAACATGTGATGATGCGCGTTGGCGTCGCCGCGCGCTCGTCGCTGCGCATCGCGACGGCGATGGATTTTGGGGCGAAGACGACGCGGACGCGTCGAGCGGAATGTCTCGCGAGCGCTCCGTCGGCTAACGCTCCACCGGCGTAGAGTACCACGTCCGCATCCGCCAGGGCGTCCGTGCGCGCCGCGGCATCACATGCCATTGCGCACGTCACATCGTCACCGTCGTCGTGGAACCACGTCGCACGTGCGGTTCTGGAGACGAGCGCGAGACGACATTCGGGACGCGACATTTGAGCCGCGAGCGCGCCGACGCCTCCAAATCCACCGACGACGAGCACACGCACCTTGGCCCGTGCCGGTGGTTGCATTCGAGAACGACGTCGTCGAACGTCGGTGCGTCGCACGGCGGCATGCGCGCGTAATTCGACCACGTCGCCGTCGTTGAATTCAACCGACGGATGTTTCTCAGCCGAGTCCTCGAGCTCGAGCGACTTGAATAGTCCATCCGCGTACGTCGCGCCGCGCGTCGAAAACCATCGCAGAGGTTTAGCGCATTGAAACGACGCGATGATGGATGTCGTCGTTCGTGTCGCATCGCGGGGTGTTGTCGCGAGCGATGGACACGCTGGTCGCCGCGAGGGCGTCGCCGCGACAGTCGCTGCGTACGCGCGGGCGGGCGGGCGGCGACCGGATTCTGCGTCAATCGTCGTCATCATCGATCCGAATGCTTTGGCGCATAAATCGACGATGCATGCTCGCGAGTTGAGATGATGTTGTGTCGTCGCTGGTGACGTCGTTGGTGCGATGCACGCCGCGGAGGAGACGCGGGTGGTGAAACCGCCGTCGACGTACGCGGCGCAGCCCACTGGGACGCGAAGCGTCAGGTTTCTCCTCGACGTCGTCGCCGCCGCGAGCTGCATCGTGCCATCCACGGCGGCGATGTAAGATGTGATGTCATCGGCGTTTGCGCGAGGGCGCGTGATCGTTGCCGCACGATTTTGGTGGCTAGTCGCGCGACGATTTGCAAAGGCGAACCCGCCGCGCGACGTCGGTTGAGGAACGTGAACGGTCACTGGCGAAAGAAAGCACGTCATCGTCATCGTCGCGCCGCCGCGCATCGCCAGCGCCCCCGAACGAGCATTCAATGTCACGTGAAATGAAAGTTTCGCGGAAATGTGCAGAGACGTTGGAATGGCGCACGATGTGGCAGCGAGCGGAGCGTCGTCGAGGACGAGGCGTCCGGCGGCGACAGCGGCTCGAAGCATTCCTGCGCCTGGAAATAGTGCGCGCGCGCGCACGGTGTGGTCTTTGGCGCTGACGCACGCCATGGCGTGTGCCGTGAACGTCAACGTGCAGGGTGGTGAGGTGATATTGCGCGGTCGCGCGATGGCGACAGCGATGAACGGCGCCGCGCGCACGGATGGTACGCACCACGCGCGCCGAGCGTCCATCGTCGCGCAGTGCGACTGCGCTGTGGTGATTCGCCCGACACGCGCAACTGACGGCGACAAAATTAGACTCACGTGCGCATTCGTGCCTTGAAATGCGAATGCGCTCGTGCCGGCGCGTGAAAAGTATGTACCCGCGCGATGTCGTCCAACCGACGTCCCGCCACCCAGAGCCATCGAATGTGTCTGCGCGACGACGACGACGGCAACGTACGGATTCACCGTTGCCAATCCGCGCACGCCAACGCTGATGAAATGTGCGTTGTGCGCGATGACAGCGGTGATGGACACAATCCCCGACGCAGGTTCGGCGTGCCCGATGAAGCTCTTTGACGCTTCGAGCCTCGTCGGGGAGTCGTCGGCGGGCAGCGCGTTGACTTCAATTGGATCACCCAGCGGCGTGCCCGTGCCGTGCAAATGCAACGATAACAACAAATCATGTAAATTAGCGTTATCGCCTGCGTGACCGCGCATGGCGGCGGCGATAACGTTCGATTGCGCCGGACCGTTTGGGGCGGTGAGCGCCGAGCTTCGTCCGTCTTGCCCGACGGCTGTCCCGCGCACCGTCAGCGATAACCACATCGACCGGCGTTCAAAGCCAACGTGGTCGTTTGCGTCGTCGTCATCATCACCGTCTTTACGCGCACACAGACGCACGGCTCGATTCGCTTCAGCGCGCACGTATCCATCCGCGGCGACGTCGAGTGTCTTACATCGTCCCTCTGGGCTCAGCATCCTCGCCCGATGGAATTGCTCCGTCACGCGCGGACAGAGAATCACATTCACCCCGCACACGAGCACGTCACCTAGAATACTGTTTTTAACAACCATATCCACGCGCGCGTGGTGCGCGGCGACGAGTGCAGAGGAACATGCTGTGTCTATGGCGATGGCGGCGCCGGCGAAGTCAAACGTAAAGCACACTCGGCCGGGCGCAACAGATATGAAATGACTCGTCGCATCGTACGCAGATGGTGCCAACGATGCGCGCGCGGCAAGTTCGGCATAATCGCGACTCGCAATACCGACGTATACGCCCGTCAACGACGACGATGACGATTTTGAGATTTCTCCAGAGCCACCGAAGACGTCGAGCGCCGCGCGCAAGAGTAATCGCTGTTGGACATCGCACCGCGCGGCTTCATCGCGGTGTACGCCAAACACACCGGCGTCGAAGACATCGATGTTGGACATGTGAGTCATGAACGTCGCTGGAACGTTGGCGTGGTTTGATTGACGCATGATGTCGATGTCCCAACGTTTGCGAGAGATGGGCCGAACGGCGTCGGCGTCGATGGATTCCGTAGAGCACCGCGCGTGGATGCATATCACTGTCGTCGCTGGCGGCGCGTGCGGCGTCATCGGTGTCATACCACTGACTAGTGGTGGATCTTTCGCTATCATTGATGCGGATTGCACGCGGGTTTCATTGAATACGCGCGTCGAGAGCGCCCGAGCGGTTGGGTAGTCAAAAATCGCCGTCGAGGGCAGCGACACGTGAAACGCTTGCGATATCGCGTTCGCGAGTTCCGTAGACGACACAGAATCCACACCAACATCCATGAGTGGTGCGTTCGGGTTGATTTTCGCCGCCGGTATCGATGCGGCACCGACGGTACGTTCGATGATACCGCACACGTTGCGTAGAATGTCATCCATCGACGTCGCCGTCGGCTGCTTTGATGCGCAATTCGGCTGCTGAAACGCCGGCTTCGGTTTTGGGGACGTCTTGTCGACGTGTATTTCATCGTCACTGAAATTAATGAGATGTTCAAACAGCGCCGCATCGCGCGTGCGACCTGAGTTGCGCACGTACGCGTTCCAATCCACGCGAGCGATGCACGTCGTCGTCAAAGACGTCTCATACATAGATGTGCGCGCAAACATCGCCATCGCGTCCGCAGGCACCATAGACGGCATGCCTAGTGACGCTAGTCGTGATTGCGTCTCGCCCGTCGCCATACCGCGCGACGACGTCGCCCACGGTCCGAATTGCGCCGCGCGCGTTGGCTCGCCCCGTCGAGCTCCAGCCTCGCATCGCGCGTCGAGAATTTCGTTCGCCGCCGCGTACACTGCTTGGCCCAACGAACCGATGCACGACGCAATTGATGTAAACACAGCGACATGCGCTATGGCGTGACGACTGTCGTCATCGGCGCGCTGCGAAAATGTGCCACATTTGGCGCTCACGCTCGCAAATGCGGCTCTCGCCGCTATGGTTCTCCACGCCGCGTCTGCCAATATTCCCGCGGCGTGTACAACCGTCGATGCATCGCGTGAAAACTTCGTTGTTAGCAATGCTTGCACCACTCCCGTGTGAATACACAGCAGTCTTTCGCCGCACGAGGTCCATGGGAGTATACGCGCTCGGCCGCGGCGGGACGAGGCGAGGACGACTGAGAATCGCGCGGGCATGAAATCGCGCGCAAAGCACGACCCAAGCGCGCCCGTACCACCCATAATCACCATGCACTCACAATATCGAACCACATTCACATCCCTTGTCAGTGAGAGCGTCGCGCCGAGGCGACGATGACGATGCGAGCGCGTCGCCTTTGCCGCGCAAAGCTGTTCAACGCTCGCGCGACTCGTTTCGGCTCCGTCGAGCTCCACCCGACTCATCGTCGCCGTTTCCAGCGCCACCGATCGCATCGCGGCGTAAATACCATAAGACACGCCATCTTCTGTCACCCTTGCGCGCGAAAACGTCCACGGCGCGTGGAGTGCTGAGAGAACGCGCCTCGCGTTTGGCGTTCGCGCGCCTTGGCTCGCTCGAACCATCGGCGCTCTGCCCGCAACTACTCGACGGCGTCGACACACGTACGCACACGTGCGCACTGACGCACCGCGCACACGACGCTCGATGCATTTCGTGCGCAGTTGCCGCGTATACATGTCGCGAGAGACGTGAGAGCTCATCGATAACGCGCGATGGATGTCAGACGCGTGGCCACCAAATGTCTGCGCCGCGTCGAGCCGAAACGCCTCAGTCGTCGCCGGGATGCGTAACGTTTTCGCGCCGTCATTCACGCGCCAAGTGGCGGCGATGGCGTGAAACGCGGCGTCAATTTCCCCGGCGCGCGAATCGCCGCGAGCGCGAGCGATGACGGCGCGAACGACGACGGTCATGTGAACCGTAGGCGCAGACGCGGATGACATCGCTCCGAGCGCTCGTCGTCGAGACTCGACGCGCGGCGTCGCGCGCAATGTCTGCGCCCGTGCGGCGCGCGACCCATCGAGACGCGCGACATCGATGCCAGACGTGACGAGGTGGCACACCATTGTAAATGCTTCGTTCACGGGTAAAATGGCGATGAAGACGCATCGCTCGACGCCGCGGTCGCGGGCGGATGTCAAAGCGCCGCTAGCGAGCTCCATCGTCCCAGCAGCGGGGAATATCGCACGCTCGCGCACGCAATGATCGCCACACGCATCGTACTGTGCGCGAACTACAAATATCACGCGATCGGCGGCAAGTGGAATGCGAGGCGAGCCATGTGACGCCGAGCATGGCGGCGAGCAGCACCACGTGTCCCTGGCGTCCCATGTGTCTGTTCGCGTCCTCGCGACGCCTCCGTGTCCTCGCCCCGAACCGAACACCACACCGTGCGCATTCGTGCCCTGAAACGCAAACGCCGACACTCCGTATATATCACGCGTCGCGGCGATGCGCGTGCGAGGCACGACGGGCACGGCTGTTGTCGGAGCGGCGGCGTCAAACGCGCGCGTCACGTACGGATTGAGCGCTCGCGTGTGCGGCGTTCCCACTCGAACACGCGTCATCAACGTTTCGCACGCATCGACGAGCGAAATCAACCCCGACGGCGACTCTGCGTGTGCTACAGATGCTTTCGTCGCGCCGATGATGACCGTGGTGGTTTTCGCCGCGAGTGTGGGGCATGCGTTTGCGGCTTCGACGTCGATGCTCGCGTCAAATGTGGCGAGCGCGGCGGCGATTTCAATTGGGTCCCCGAGCGGTGTTCCAGTACCGTGCGCCTCGCATCCGCGCCGCGCCGCGTTTGCATTATTCGATGATGCCGCCAATGTCGCGCGCATCGCCGCTCGTATACACGACGTTTGCGATGGGCCATTCGGGGCGGTGAGCGATGAGCTTCGACCGTCTTGGTTCACTGCGCACGCGCCGACGATGATGACTGACGCCGACGCTGACGTCGCCTGTTGACGCCGTAACGCCAGCGTGGTTCCAGCTTCGGCGCGTGCGTACCCATCGGCCGACGCATCGAACGTTTTACATCGCCCGTCGCTCGCGAGCATGCCGGCGCGGGCAAACATCGCACTCGTGGCGCAGTCAAACAGCGCGTTGACGCCGGCGACGATGGAACCCGACGACGATGACGCAGAGGCAACATGGAGCGCGGTGAGTCCACTCGAACAAGCGGTGTCTATCGCCACAGATGGGCCTGAGAATCCGAGCGCGAACGACACGCGCCCGGGAATGACGCTGACGAACGCCGCGCCAGTGGATATGAATGGACTTTGTGCGTATCCGTAGTCGATGACGAGACGTCGGTAATCGCACGTCGCGGCGCCGACGAAGACACCTATGTCGTCCGCAACGATAATTGCGTTTTTGTGAGCGCGTAGAGCTGCGTCGTCAATCGACTGACGACGCCGTCCATGATCAGCCGATGACGTAGTCGAGACGGCGAGGTCTACGGCGTGCGTGAGCACGAGTCTTTGCTGCGGATCCATCACGACGACCTCGGCGCGCTGCATACCGAACGCCACGGCGTCAAATGCGCGCCAAATGTCGGCATTGAGGACAAAGCCGCTAAACATGGGCGTTGCGAGGGTGCCCGGGGACCATCGCTCGTCGACGCGGGTCACGCCATCGTCCCCGCGGTGGCGCCCCGGAACGTCCTTACGCGTCGCCGCGACGACGATGGTGAACGCAGGGTTCAGATTGCTCTCATTCGCAGTCACCGTTGTGGTCACGGGCGCGGTCACCGTCGCTGTGGCGCGTCGTGTTTCTCTGTCTCCTTCTCCTCTTCGAGCGGCGACGATGAACCGCTCGAGCGCCTTGGGCGTCGGATAATCAAACACCAACGTCGCCGGACACGCCACGTCGCCCAAAGCCTGCTCAAGCGCAGTAGTAAACTCCACGGCGCCGAGTGAATCCATGCCGAGCTCGAAAAATGGTGCGTCGTCGCTCGTCGGCGGATGGCCGAGCGCGCGGACGACGGCGTCGCGGATGACGTCCCTCGCGTCGTCTCTGAAAGCTCCGACTTTTGGCGCACCCGAGACGCGTGCGCGATCGTCTTCGGCGTCACTACTCGCACTGCGCGAATGTTTATCGACGGAATCACGCACGACGACGTGCTTCAAAAACGCTGACGCGGCGAAAACACTTGCATGCCGGTTCGCGTACCGCTGCCAATCAAAGGCGCTCACGCTCATAATCCTCGTACTCACCCAGACGCCGCTCACGATCCGCCTCAAAGCCGCGACGCCAACGACCGGGTCGAGCACACCGATACCAATCGTTTTCATGCGCGCCTCGACGTGCGCCGCCATGCCTTGGCCACCGCCCCAGGCGCCCCATTGCGCGCTCGCGCAGTCCACGCCCGCGCGAGACGTGGCCAAAGCGCGCGCGTCCAAATGCGCGTTCGCCGCCCCGTACGCCGTCTGTCCGGCGTTCCCGAGCAATGCGGTGACCGAGCTAAAGAACACATGCATACTAGGTGCTCGAGCCATCGTTATTGCGTCCGAAATGTGAGTTTTTGGCGCGCAGACGGTCATGAGATTGCCGTACGTGACGTTTGGCGTTCCCGCGTCGGCGAGGACGCCGCCGGCGTAGAGCGCGACGTCGCACGATGGCATCGTATATCGTCCTTCCTCACGCATCACGTAGTCGGCGCGAACCGCAGTCATCATCGCATTGTTGATTGATGCGGCGCATATGCGCGCGCGCGATCTTCCCGAACGTCCGATGAGACGCACGTCTGACGCCGCGGGCGAAAAGACGCTTTGAGCGCAGCGGCGGCCGAGCGCGCCCAATCCACCGAATATCATCACTCGTCGTCGCGATTCGCGCGCGCGAATCGTGCAGTCGCGCCAACGTAGTTCATGTCGAGCGCTGCGCGCGCCGCCGCCGTCGCGACGCACACATGCCGCGTCGAGCATTCGAATGGATCGCGCGCCGTACGCCTCAGTCGGCGTCGTCCATACGTCCCCGTCGTCTACATCCGTCGGTGCGTTCACCTGCGATGCGTGCACGTCGACGCACGATATCGCACACGTGATTTCATGTGCTGCCGAACGCATCGCACCGCACATTACATTACCACCGGCTGTTCGCGTCGTTGTGCGCACGGCGATGCGATTGACGACGCGTCGTTCGGCGGCGAAACGCTGCGTCAGCGAAGCCGTGGCTCGCGCGGCGCTCACATGTGTCATCGGCGCGCGAACGCCGCGCGCGATGTTTCCATGCGAGAAAATACGAGACGGTGTCATATCGGTGGTGCGTGCTCTCGTGACGTACATGGTTGTCTTTGTCGTCTTCGTCGTCTTTGCTTTTGTCTTTGTCTTTGTCTTTGTCGAAGACGTCATTCTTCGCGGTGGCCTAATGTCTAATCCATCAAGCGTGGCGACGTCTGGCATCCAATGCTCGTGCACGACGCGCGCATCGAGCGCGATACCGCGCGGACACGCGCACGACGCACGTGAGGAACTCGCCGCCGCCGCTGATGACGACGACGATGATGTCCGAGGCGCGGGACGCACGGCGGCGAGCGCGGCGGGCACGCGCGCCGCGGGACACCAATCGTCATCGTCGCGTCGTCGCCGATGTTGTAACACGCCTTCGGCGAGGTGAATTGCGGCATCGAGCGCATAGACGTCGACGTGGAGCCCGCAGTCACGCGGCGCGCGGCGCGCGATTTTTGCCGAGAGTGCGTGTTTTTGACGTCGTCGAATTCCAACTTTGACGTCGCGCGCGAATGCGAATGACGAGCTGCGAACCCGCGAATCAACGACGTGTACGACGACGATGCGGCCAAATAAATGCGTATGAGGCCGACACAACGGTCCTGTGGTGACGGATGCGCGACCGTCGTGTTTGCGCACCAATACATGAATCACGACGTCTTCGGCGTCTTTGGCGTCGTCTTCGGCGCTCAGTCGTAGCGGGTGCGGAATGACCACGTCGGATCCCACGCTTCGCGACCCATCCATCGCAGATTCGAGAAACAATTCAATCAACGCTGTCGCAGGCGCGATGGCTCGGCCGTGGATGACGTGATGATGCAGCGATGCGGTGCGCGTCCCGCCGGCGTCGCGCCTTTGACATCCGCGAGCCGCTCGAGCAACGTAGAGAATTCGTCCATACGCGACATCCGCGCGTCGTATCCACGCATGATTACGCCGAGCGAGCCAGTGTGCGCGTTCATCCAACCAAAACGACGACGCACCGTGCGGCTTTGCAGTACGACCCACGACCGAAGACGAAGACGAACGCGAGCGAGCCAATCCGTGCGCGTTTGTGCCTTGAAACGCGAACGCCGACGCCGACGCCGACGACGCGCCGATGAAACCCGCGACGATTCTCGGCACGACTGTTGCATGCACCACCGAAGACGCGGCGGCGTTGAGATGCGCGTTGAGCGCGCGGACGTGAATCATCGCGTGTATCGTCTTATGGCTGAGGCTTTCGACGGCGCACAACATCCCGGCGACGCCGCTCGCGGGTTCGCTGTGCCCGATCGATGATTTCACCGCGCACACGCGCATGACGGTGGTCCAACGTTCGTCATCGGTAGCCGCCTCGGCTGCGGCTGAACGAAGCGCGCCGAGCTCGATGGGATCGCCAAGCGGCGTCCCGGTGCCGTGGAGACACACCGACTCGACGGGTATTCGCGGTCCCGCGTACGCCTCTCGAATCACACGCGTTTGCGACGGACCATTCGGCGCAGTCAATGAACTTGAACGACCGTCTTGATTTACGGCGACGTGTGCGAGTTCAACGACGCCAGTTTCGGTGCGGGTGCCGCTGCGCGCGTCGCCGACGGCGAGCGTTAATTTTACGAGGGCGTAAAACTCAGCGCGCACATACCCATCCGCTTCAGCGTCGAACGTTTTGCACCTCCCGTCGCTCGCAAGCATGTTCGCTGCGTCACACGCGATCGTCCACGCCACGTCAAACATTAAATTTACGCCGCCGGCGAGCGCGTGCGCGTGGAACTCAGTGTGACTGTTGATATCCGCGCCTCGGCTCGCGTTTCGGGCGGCGACGAGCGACGACGAACACGCGGTATCGATCGCCTCTGCGCGTCCAGTGAGCGCGAACGTATACGACACTCGTCCAGCAACGACACTGAGATGTGCTGACGTGGCGTAGTACGGCGAACACGCGTCGCGCGGCGTTAACGTTTGGTATTCAATTTGCGACACGCCGACGTGCACCGAACACCCTCGTCGACCATCTGGTTCCATCATCATCAGCGGCGTTGCCGCGCGAAGAATCACGCGTTGCTGCGGATCGATGACGCGCGCTTCAGTATCGACGATGCCACACGCGTGGGCGTCGAGCAGCGCGGCGTCGGCGATAAAGGCGCCGAAAGGTGGTATTCGGCGCCGACATCGCAGAGCGTCGGCGTCGGCGTCCCATCGGTCGGCGAGTGGGACGACGGCGATGGCGTCGGCGCTCGGCGCGCACGCGTAACCAGCACTGGATGCAACGATGACGACGATGACAGATGCCGTCGCCGCCGCGGATGAACACACCACCGCGTCGGACGAGGACGACGACGAGTTCACGAGCGCGGGCGCCGAGGACGCCAAAGACTCTGCGCGGGTTAAAAATTTCACCACGTCTCTCGTCGTCGGGTAATCAAACGCCAACGTCGCCGGCACGTCGACATCTACGACATCGCACAACGCAGCGGAGAGTTTTGCCGTCCACTGAATCGCGCGCGCGGATGTTAATCCGAGCGCCATGAGCGGGGTATCGACGTCGAGCCGCTCGGCGGCGTCGACGCCGAGGACGTCTCGAATCGTCATCCGCACGACATCCTCGACCGCATTCGTCGTCGTCCGTACCGATGCACCACTGCGAGCATCACCCGAATAACTCATAATAAACCCCGCCAACTCGCGAATCGTTGGATAATCAAACGCCACTGTCGCGCTCAAACGCGCCCTTGCGTCCTGAAATTCGCGCGACAACGCCTCGCCGAGCGCCACCACGCGCGCGGATGTCAATCCCATCGACGATAACGGCGCGTCATCGTCCACGAAGGCGTCGTCGTCATCGCAACGTAACGCATCGCACACGCACCGACGCACGCGAGAGATCACGTCCTCTGGTAAAGCCACAGAGCGGCGCGGTTCAGACGAAGACGACGACAACGAAGGAGAACTTGAACCGTCACGAAGTCTTCGCCGCTTTGGCGTCACATGTTTTAAAAATGCCGACGCGTCGTTGACGGCGCGCTCGTACGTGCCCCAATCTATGCCAGGCGAGAAGCATCCAACACACGCCGCTGACGACGAACCGGCGTCGTTTGCGAGCGCGGCGCCGATGAATTCCAGCGCCGCGCTCGGCGCCACGAATCCCATGCCAACCGACCGCCAGTATCTTTCAAACCCCTCGCCGCTCTCGTGCGCCATGCCAACCTCCGCCCAGGTACCAAATGCCACGGCGATGAATCGTTTTGCGCCCGAGCCGCGCCGGCGATGCGCCGCGCGATCGCTCATGGCGCACAACGCATCCTGAAAGGCATTTGACGCCGCGTACGACGCCAAGCGGGATTGCCCGAGCACGCCAAATATTGAAGACGAGCACATGAACACATCTGATGCCGCATCGCACGCCGCGTGTAACGAACCAGAGATTTTTGCCTCTGTTCCGGCGATGAATGCGGTGCGCGTCATGTCGATGGCGGCGCGTTCGTGTAAAACGCCGCCGAGATGTAAGACGAGCGCCACGGGATGGGCGAGCGCGAACACCGCGCGGGATTGCCGTTCGTCCGCGCAATCTGCGGCGACGACATCGACGTCAAACGCGTATCCAGAGCGATGTTTAATTTCAACGTCATCGTCATCGCCTTCAGGCGACGAAAGCATCGCGTTGGTTACGGATTGAAGCGCGGCGTCGCGGACGCTGCGGCCGACCAATACAAAGCGCTCGACGCCCAGTCGCGCGGATAGAAATTCGAAATGCAACACACCGAGCGCACCGAGTCCACCAATGATGACGCACGACGATGTACGACCACTATTAGCATCGCGCGGTGGACGCGCGCCGGACATCGAGCGGAGGGCGTTGGGAGCCGGGGTCGGCATTGGGGACGCGCGCGCGCGGAGTCGCGGAGCGGCGACGACGGCGTCACGGAGAACAAGTTCGCGCTCTTCATATCCATCATCATCATCATCGTCGTCGTCGTCACGATGACCGCTGCGGTGGTGACCGCGGAGCATGCGCCGTAAAGCCGAACGCAATGCGCTCGACGCCAAATGGTCAAAATCGTGCGGCGCGTCCAAGCAATAAAATGACACCTCATCTCCGTGTTCGCGCCGAAGCACGCGCAACATCGCCATAACGGCGCTGTGTGCGATGTGCCCATCGTCCGTGCACTCGGTGTCGCAAGACACGAATGCGTTGGATGTTAAGACAACGACGCGGATGTCTCTCGCGCGAGTCGCTGAAATGTGAGCGACGAGCGCTTGGGCGAGCGCGAGAAGTAATCCAGACGCGAGCGCCGTCGATGCCGCCACCTGCGCTGATGCATCGCTTGCCGTCGTCGAGAAACATCGTAAACACTCGGCGAGCACGATGGTATCGCCAGATCGTACGTCGGCAAGCGCCGAGGCGTAGCGCTCAAGGATGAAGAGCCAATCCAGAGCGCCGCGTTCCTTGACGGCGTCGAAATCATCCGCGCATCGCACGCGCACATCGGCATCGAGCGCTCGCAAGCAGTATTCAACGCGAGGATGCGCGCCTAGGATGTGCCACGTTTGCCCGCGCAAACATATCGACGACTCGTCTGACGATAGCGATGCGTGATGACCTCCGTCGTCGTCTCCCGCGAGCGTTTCGAGCGTGACTTCGTACGCGTCAATCATCGACGTTGACTTCTTGGCGTTGGCGTTCACATTCGCATCCACCGCGAGCACCGCGCGTGAAAACTGCCGACGCATTACGCCTTCGCCCGAGCGACGCCCGCGAGACGCGTTGGCTACCATTTCCCTCAACGCCGTTTTAAGCACCTTACCGCTGGCGTTCATCGGCAACGCGTCCACGATGTGAAACGCGCTCGGGCACTTAAATTGCGATAAATGCTTCAAGCAATGCGCATCGAGCATTCGCATCACCTCATCCTCGCTCTCGTTCTCGCTCTCGCGCGTGAGCGTCACCATGGCGTGCACGACTTCACCCATCACCGAATGTGGCACTCCAAACGCCGCCGCTCGAGCCACCGCGGGACATTCGCACAACACCCGTTCCACCTCCACGCAATACACATTCTCCCCACCGCTCAAAATCATATCCTTCTTACGATCAACAATCACCAACGCGCCATCGGGACGGACGTACGCGAGATCACCCGTGGCGAACCAGCCGTCTTGATCAAACGCGCGTCGCGTGGCGTCGGGATTCCGCCAATATTCGGCAAAGACAGTCAATCCTTTTACGTACACGTCGCCAACGGATCGCCCATCGCACGGCACGAGCGCCCCGCCGTCGCGTGCGTCGTCGACGACTTTCACGCGCATCAGTGCGAATGGTCGTCCGCTGGTGCATATCGCATCGAGCTGCTCGCGAGGCGTTGACGATTGAAGAAACGCCGACGAGAGCACGCTCATTGAAATTTTCCCGCAGCACTCTGTCATGCCGTAAGAAATAAAAAATTCGCATCCAAACAGCGCGATGGCGCGCCTGACGGATGTCGGCGGCAATGGACTGCCACCGCATGACACTACGCGTAGGGACGAGAGGTCGCACGCCGCACACGCGGGGTTGTGAGACATGATAGCCACCATAGATGAGGCGAAATTGCAGCACGTCACGCGTTCGGCGGCGACGCATCGAAGCGCTCTCGCGGGCTCAAAGTGCTGAAGAAACACGTGTCGACCGCCGAGATGCGTGACGCAATAAATGGCAAAAGCATCGACGAGATGGAACATCGGGGCAGCGTGGAGCCAAGTGTCCGATAGGCCGATGCGCATTTCGACGGCGGTGGCGTCGGCGTGCGCGCGGACGACGGCGTGCGAGAGGCGTACGCCTTTTGGATTGCCCGTAGTGCCGCTCGTGTAGTAGAGATGCGCGTCCGTGTGCGCGGCGATCGCGCGCGTGAGTAACGGAATGGCGCGGTCGACGTCATCATCATCGTCGGCGATGACGTCGATGTGCCAATCGAAATTGCGAACGCCGCGAATGTACGGGGACGAACGCTTCGTCCCGTCGACAACCTCATCGTCGTCGTCGTCGTAAATCCATACGATCGCTACGAGATCACGAGGCACGTCGCTGCGATCGCGTCGCTCACCATCGCCCATCATGACGTCGCGCAGGACGTCCGCGTGCGGCACCGCGCGCGCAAAGACGGCTTTACATCCGGCGTCGGCGAGAATGTACGCCGACTCTCGCCGCACCAAGTGCGTGTTCAAATTCAACAATACGCATCGAAGCATCGCGCACGCGTAATGAATGACAAAGACTTCGATGGAGTTGGACGACAGCACACCGACGACATCGCCTGGGCGAATGTCGAGGACGTCGCGCATGAATGCGGCGGCGCGAGCGGCGCGGTCGACGCATTCGACGTACGTAAACGTCGGGCATCGGCGGAGGCGCGAGACGTCGCCGACGTGTACTCCAGACGCGGCGCGTGTCGCGCGTCCGTCCGTGCACACGAGCGCGGTGTGCGTCAAGCAGTCTGCGATTGAACCCGTGCGTGCGCACGCCCACGACGGGTTGAGAGCGTCGGCGTCGGAAACGGAAACGGCGCCTTTGCGGTCGGCCGCGACGTCGTCGGCTCGATGACGGACCATGGTGGCGACGGTGAGCGTATCAACCGTCACGACGCGTTCATTCAGCGTCAACGTCGGCGTACGTCGAGTTTCCGGCCATGAACGATCACGAGGGAGCCAGCGGCGCCATGTCGTCGCACGGCGGGGCTTGTGCGTCGTTCGAGTGTGAAATATCGTCGTCACGTTGACGTTTTCAAAGGAGCTCTCGATGGCGTCGCCTCGACCGACCGCGCGGACATCCGTCGAATACCGCATCGATTTTCGCGGTGCATCGCACGCGACGCGCAGAGCATCGACGACGGTATCGTGCGTGTGCGACACCACGTCGCCGACGTCGCGATCCGTGGCGCATTTACGCGTCCGATGCGCGAATACGAGAGGCGCGACGGCGGCAATCGCGTCGTCTCGTCGTCCCGAATACAAAATATCGCGCGCCTCGACGCCGCACCGCGCCGCCATGTGCTCAACCGCGCCATACGTGTGCTCAACGCATGCATTTGCATCGAATGTATCATCGAAATGACGATGATCGACGCGAGCGACGATGATTTGCGCGCCATCGAGCGCCGCGGACGCCGCCGCGTCTCGAATTCGAGCGCAGTACACTTCACGCATCGGTCCCGTCCCCGCATCCGCGCCCGACTCGCCAGCAGAACACGACAGGGCATCACGATTGATGAATTGATCGCGACCGAGACGTTCGACATCGCTCGCGCGACGCAGTCGAATCACTAACGTTCGACGTGACGACATGTCAGCCTCGCGCACGCGAACGCGCTTTTCAATCCTTAGCCCCTTGGCGTGCGACGACGACGACGAATGGCACCGTCACCACAGCGCACAATAATCAACACCTGCGCGTCCTCTCGCGCGTCCTCTCGCGCGTCCGTGTGCGTCGAACAACCACCGCGCGTGTCACGGTATGCCGTCGCTCTCAGTCTGCGTCTTGTGTCTCACGCTCTAATGTCGCCGCGCACGCGTCGCCCATCGTCGCCGCGCGCGCGCTCGCGCGCCAGAACGCGCACATCATTCGCGATGTATCATTCGCGACGCATCATTTGCGCCGCGGCGCCCGCGATGGGTCGCCAAGGCGCGACATTGGACACCGTTAGGCGACACCCATCGATCGCACATCGTCAAACCGCGGCTCGTGCGCCCGTGCGCCCGCGCGCGCCATGCCCGCGCCCGAGCTCGTGCACTTGAACGAAATCCACCGCTCGCATCCGTACTGCGAAAATGCCGCCATCGCCGCAGACGTGTTCGCCGCGCTCGCGAATGACGTGAGCAGATTGGCCAGCCAAGGCAAAGGCAGACGGTCTACGCGCGCGACGCGCGACGACGCGGGCGCGTACGTCTCCTTCGACGCGCGCGAACTCACGACGCATGCGTTATCGACGTGTGTGCTGTGCGTAGAGGCGTACGTGGACTTGAGGTCGGCGGCAGCGAGCGTGGATGATGATGATGAGCGCGCGCGGGCGTTGACTGCGTTTGATCTCGCGCGGCTCAAAAGCGCATTCTGTGCGCCCGCATCGCGCGCGAATGAGGATTTTGCACAGACGTATGCGAAGAAATTAGCGACAAAGAGCGCGCTGTTGGAAGTGATGCTCGCACCGGCGACGGCGAGAGGGGCAAAGGTATTTGAAGGCGCGGCTGAGGCGTTTGCGAGCGGCGCCCAAGCCGAAGCTCAAGCCGAAGCGGAACAAAGGACGCGTTCAAACGCGACGGCGACGACGAATGGTGACGCAGACGACGATATGGATAATAGCGATAAGGGTTTGTGTCGTTTGATTCGCGAGAAGCCGTGTGGGGCGTATCCTGGGACGTTTGCGATGCTCGCGAGCGGCGACGCTCGAGTGAAGCGGCTGGCGAAACAGTTGTTGCAAGAAACGCTCGCGAGCGATGACATCAAGGGGCGAAAGGTGACGAGATATCGCACACTGCGATACGAAAATGCGTCAAACGCATTGTTTGATGTGTTTGGGTATTGGGTGGAGTGTTTGGCGGATGCGCAGCGTGAACGTGAGCGTCAAAGCGACGGCGGTGGGGCGAGGCGCGCGTACGCCGCCATCGTTCCAGAGGTTGACTTTGATGGAGACGTCGTCGAACCTTTCGTTCCGAGTGAATCTCGGCTGTGGTTTTGTCTAGCGTTTGCGCTCGGGATGTCAGACGCGGCGATCACGCAGGCGGTGGTTGAGCAGCATCCGATTGTGTTTGAGTTGGCGGTGAAGGCTTTGGTTCGGTCGACAAAGAATCCGCGTTTGAAACCGCCGACGGCGGAGGATATGCATATGATCAAGCTTGCAAGTAATGCGTGCGATGTGGTACACTTGATTTTAGCGTCATATCCACGAGGGATAGAGCACGCGAATGCGTTTTGGCGTTTTACATGCGTGAAACCGTCGACAACGATTGACGCGCTCGCCGCTGCGGCGCGCATGGCGAGCAAAGAGAGACCTCAAGATCAAATCACCGCATTGGTTGCGTTGAAATCGGCGTACTTGTTGCTTCCGCGTGGCGATGCAATTAGCTCGTCGCGCATCATGGATTGCTTGGTGAAGGATATCCCGCACTCCACAAAGTTTTACGACACCGAAGTGCAATGGGAGAGCCGGCTTTTGGCGTGCACCGCCGTGCTCGAGCAATATTCTGAAATCGGCGTCGACGACGCCGTCTTAACGATCGGGGACTGGTACGACCGCGTTGGACGCGACTTGATTGAAAGTCTTCGACAGGCGGAGGCTCTCTCGCCCACGGCGCATCTCAAGCGAGAGATTGTCGCGCGGACGTTGGTGAATACATTTGGATACATCATCTGCGCCGACGCCGTGGCGTTGTCGGCGTTATCAGATCCCGATTTCCTCACGTTTGACGAAGATCGATGGCGCCGAGATAAGCGCATTAATCCAGACACAGCGCTCGGGAAGCTGCATTTGAGAATTCTAAACACCGTGCGCACAGAGAAGCGTTGGAAGGTGAGCACGGCGATTTGGAAGTACGCGCTCGGTTTTGATCGAATGTCTGAAATCAATCGTACCTACGTCGGGAACTGGGCGCCAAACTACATCAGCGCGGTGATGTACGCCATGGGCTTGCTCGCGCCTGTCGCGAGAGATGACTTTATCAAGCCACCGCGCCAGGCGTATGACGCGTTTGTTGAAATTGCGTATGGTGAGCAAGACGACGCGAACGCGTTGCGCGGGATTTTATCCAAGTGCGGCGAGTGGTTCTTTACATCTTTACTCGAGTGTCCACTAACAATTACCGAGAAGAAGCCCCTCGCGCGTTCTGAAGACGAAGCCAAATGCACGGAAGGGGCGGTATTGTGTACTATGTCGCAGCGTAAATCGCTCGTCTCGTGCGCGGGCGAGGTGTTGAAAAAACACTACGATGAAAAGGATTTACCCAAGTGCTTCCGGAAAATGTTTCAAGGCGATTACGTCATTCCGCGTGCAGTGCTTGCGGCGACGCACAGTATGTTGAAGGATATCAAACGCATGCCGAGCGATACACCTGAAGAGGTGAGCGAGTTGTTAGCCGCGGCGCACACTCCGCTGTCTCGCGCGCGCAACCTCATCGACGCCATCAATCCAAAGGACGAAGATCGCGTCAGTGCGTTCAGCTCGCACGTGAGCAAAGTGTTGATATCATCCATGAGCTTGTTCGAAGTCATCGTCAAGCACGGTCCGCATCGCGTCGCACCAGACGATGACGAACACTTGGTCAACGCATTGCTCTACTTGTACTTGTTTTGGGATTTGGCAAAGAAGCGCCAATACTTTTCGCAAGGTTCGTTCACCAGGCAGCACCCTTTGAAGATTTTAGAATCCTTACTCTCGTGGCCACCGGCATCGTTTGCGAAGAACGAACAGCTCGCCACGGCGTGGGTGGATGTCGTGTTCTTGTTGCGCAAGGATATGACTGACGTCGACCTCGACGCGGATGGCGAGTCAACCTTGGTGAATTCGATTAAAACACACGTCGAATCCTTGTTCGCGGACGAAGGCAAAGATGGATTGTCCACGGGCGTTCGAGATAAGCTGAGCGCGACATTCCCAGAAATATCCCCGACGTCATCGCCGGCAACGAAGACGCCGAACACCAAGTCGACGTTTACGCCGTTCCGAATCTCCGCTCCGGCTCCGGTGATCGACCTCGGGAACGATGAAGACGATGGCGCTGACGCCGCCGTGGACACTGCCGACGCGTTCGTTGACGGTGCCGGATATGATCGTGTAGACGATGGTAGCGACGACGACAATGGCGGCGAGATTGATCGTGACGAGGAAGACACCGCCGCCGTCGCGGCGGGTTCAAACAAGCGTTCGGCGCCGAGCGAACCGTCGTGGTTATTAGCTTCTGACAAGAAGCGTAAAAAACCAAAAACAGTCGTTCTTCCGGCCAAAGTTCTCAAGACAACGACAGTGGCCGCGTCTGTGCCTAAGAAGAGCGCGACTGGTGGGAAATGGTCGTTGATTTCCAAGAAGCCGCTTGCGCCGGTGAAAGACATTCGAGGTGGCAAAAAGTTGCTCTCACACCCGCGTAACGTCATCAAGCCGGTGACGGCGCTCGATCTCGCGCTGGATTCAGCATCGGTGTCGTACGCAAAGCCTTCATCGATTACCAAACTCATGACGAAGAAAACGACGACACCAACCGTCACGTCGGCGCCGCCGGGTTCGGCGCTCGCGAAACGGTCTTTGTACGCCGACTCGACATCAAAAAATTCCGCTACTGATGGCTTGATAGAAGTACCGCCGCCGCCGCCACCGACCACAGAGATGGTTCCATCGTCTTCAAAGTACAAGCGATCGTCCATGTTGCGTGATGTACCTCCTCCGCTTTCGACGTCGGCTCGAGGCGCCGCCGTCGCCGCTCCGCTGCAGGTGCAAGTCCCGACCATGCCGCCGAGCAGCGCCTCACGCTTGAAACTTCCAGGCCGAGGGCGCCTGGTTGAAACCATTCGACTCCGCCCCGAGGATTACATTCGCGATGTCTTACAACAGTCGCGCGAGGCGTTACAACGCGACACATTGATGCCCGAACCCAAGGATATTCATCTCGAAGACGACGCTCCCATCGCGTTTACGTCTGGCAACGAGTACTGCGAGTTCTTCATCCCGCTCATCATCGCTGAGCTTCGACACGAAGCCAGTCGAAATATTGAAGCTGGAAATCTCGACAGCGAGGAGCTTAGCGTGGTGAATTTCCATCCAGGCGTCGGCGGCGCTGAGTTTTCTGTCGTGGAATTTGCAAAGAGCGACCAACGCGTCGATCAGGTGGACTCGAGAGGCCGCACACCCGACCCCGTGCGTTTTAAGGTGGATGATTTAGTGCTCATCGAGTCTTCTATGTCCGCGGGCGTGTCCGACAGTTGGCGTTCGAAAGATCGCGACGCGCTGAGCCCGCGTAAGAAGGAGGACAAGCCATACGTCTTGGGATGGGTTGAAGCCGTTCCCGGCGCAATGTCGTCCAAAACACCCCTTCGTGTGCGCGTATTTTTGGGAGGCAACCAAGCTACGTTGCGTCACAATAAAATTTCTCGCGCATTTGCGAAAACGGCGAGTTCGTTTACGATTTCTCGCGTCAGTGAGATTCAAAACCAGCTTCGAGAGTTGCGCGCCGTCATCGACGCCCCGCGTTCGTCGTTCTTCCCGTCGCTCATCAAGCCGACCAAGTTTCCGTTACGTCAATCGTTCGGGGAATGGGTCGAACCGAGAGCGCTGGATGTCATCCGGACGACGCTCAATCAGAGTCAACTCGACGCCGTCGTCGGCGCGACGTCACGGCCGCACGAGAGCAATGAAAAAGTGCGCGAGGCGCCCGTGTTGATTCAAGGACCGCCCGGGACGGGGAAAACGCACGTCATCGTGAGTCTCATCGCCGCGCTATTGAACGGTGTGGACGAATACGGTGAACCTAGACGCGCACGTATTTTATGCGCCGCGCAAAGCAACGGCGCGATTGATGAAATCGTCGAGCGCGTCGTTGACGGTTGGGATTCCATGGATGACGAATTCCGCGCGTTGCTCAAAGGCGTCAACGTCGTGCGCATCGGTTCGGATGAGAAGATTGTCGAAGGTTCGGCAGCGGAGAGATGCCACGTGAGCAGGAAATTACGCGAGATTGGTACCGACCCGAACGCCGCAGATTTCAACACGTACGCACAAAATAGCGACTATTACCTCAGACAAATGGATGAAGCCAAGAAGAAGAAGCGCGCCATTGAGAGCAAAATTCAGGAAGAAACGAAGCGGTTAAAGATGGTATTTCGCGACGTTCGGCGCGATCACGGATACCACGTCCCCGTTCAAAGCGCAAATCTCGACAACTTGCGCGCGCAGCTCAAGGCGGTGTACGAAGTGCTCGATTTGGCGGAAAAGAAGCACAAGGAAAAACTCGCGCAAGAGGGCCGCGCCGAGTCGGTGCCAACGACGACGCCGTTTGAGCGCGTCGTCGATCGCGCAAACATCGTATGCGGCACATTGTCTTCCATGGCGCAGCTCGCCAAAAAGCCTCAATCGAACGCGCCAAACAGTACAGCCAACACCCGACCGGATGCCAAGCAATTATGCGCGGTGAATTTGTTTGACGTCGTCGTCATCGACGAAGCGTCGCAAGCGGTTGAACCAGCAGCGCTCATTCCCATGCAGTGGCTCAAACCCGGCGGGCTCTTCGTGCTCATTGGTGACCCGAAACAACTCGCGCCTACGATCGTGTCCAAAGCTGCGAAGAATGCAAACTTTGAGCAGAGTTTATTCGATCGTTTACAGCGCGCCGGGACGCCCGCCTACTTGCTCCACGAGCAGTACCGCATGCATCCAGAAATCATGAAGTTCCCGAGCTCGTGCTTTTACTCTGGCCGCCTGCGTTGCGGCTACAGCAGTAACAACGAAGAACGTCGCGCACCCTATCACGGATTTCCCAACCTCGGACCGTATCAATTTTTCCACGTCCCGGGGGCGCAAATGCACCGCGACAGATACGGCGCAGGAACGCATTCGTGGTCAAATTCTCGTGAGGCTGAATTCGTATCCATATGCTACGCACAAATTTGTCGCCACGCCGCGAGAGACGTGCGTAAGATTCGCGTCGGCATCATCACCCCATACGTCGATCAAGTGCGACGGATTCGAGAATTTCTGCAACGTTCGATGAAGAAGAATAACGAATTTACCACGTACGCGCCGGTGGACGTGTGCACCATGGATCAAACGCAAGGTCAAGAGTTTGACGCGGTGATTATTTCATGCGTGCGTGCGCGACCGGCGCCGGCGAAGGATAGTGCGACGCCACCAACGACGACGTCAACGACGGCGCGCGCGCGCGAGAGGGATTCGGATTCGTCCAAGGAGGTTGGATTTTTGAACGACGCGCGCCGGGTCAACGTGGCGTTGACGCGCGCGCGTCTCTCCTGTTGGATTGTCGGTGACGCCAGCGTGCTTTCCACCGACCAGCTATGGGGAGCGCTGATTAAAAACGCCACCGAACGCGCGGTGTTTGTCAAATGCGAAAAGAACGAGCCTTTGGATGCGGTGTTTGACGATGAAAAGTGTCGCGCGGGCGGCGTGAAATCGTATTTCCCTCTGCAACCGTCGGCGTCGGCATCCGCGCCGGTGGCGAATACCGTGGCGGTGTTGAGGAACACCGAATCCATCCCTGCTACGCGTTTCACCACGAAAGTGCTCACGAAGAATGATCCTCGTCAAGCTGCGCGTGCCCGTAACGAGGCGACTAAGATTTTACAAACGCTCGCCGAAATCGAAGGCGACGGAGGCAAATGAAATGAATGAATGAATGAATGACAAAATAGAATAGACACACACGCATCTCTAGCACGCAATTAGCGCTGTGTAGCAGCAGTAATGATTCATGTACAACCATCAAGTAATCTCTTGCCTCACAAATCGGCAAACGCCTCGCCCGTGAGTTCGGCGGAGCGTTCCCACAACCACGCCGCGTCCGCCTCCGACAACGCCGGTTTCGCCACCGTCTTCTCCTTACAGTCCGCGTAATACTTTCCACTCGTTGACGCACCATCCGCGACACCATTGGCGAGGAACACCGACGTCTCCGCCCCTTGCGCGGGCGTTTTCAAAAAGTTTGTACGAATAAAATCATACAACGCCTTTTGCCACCATTTCACGTCGCCGTCTTCGGGTTGCAAATATCTCCCAAGTTCGGTATCCACCGCGCCTGGATGCAATACGCTCGACGACACGCCATTCTTTTTACGCGCGCAACGCCGCGCGAGCTCGAACGCGAACAACACGTTGGCCAACTTTGCTTGGCCGTATTGTCCCCACGCCGAGTACTCGCGCCCAAACAAATCGTCGCGCGACACGCCCTTCGCGGCGATGCGATGCGCCTCCGACGACACCGTCACCACGCGCGCCTCGCCGCGCAGTGCCGCCGCGCGTTCCAACGCCGGCATCACGCGAGCGGTGAGCGCGTAGTGCCCGAGATGACACACGCCGACTTGAAGTTCAAATCCATCCGCCGTCGGCGTGAAATTTGGCACCGCCATGACGCCGGCGTTTAAGATTAAACAATCAATCCCTGCGTCAGCCGCACGCGCATTCAGCCTATCGCCGCACGCACGCACGGATTCTAACGACGCTAAATCCAATCGTTCGCACGTGAGTCTCGTCGTCGATGTCTCGTCGTCGTCGGTGTTCCCCAAAGACGCGCCGCCGACATCCGCGCGGAGCCGAGCGCACGCCTTTAGCGCCTTCTCCTCATCGCGACACGCGAGAATGATTTCGTCGTACGCCCCAGACGAGAGAAGTGCCTTGACTGTTTCGTACCCAATGCCAGTGTTCGCACCGCTCACGACCGCGATAGATTTCCTCGGCGTCGAAGATGAAGATGAAGATGATGACGTTGACGATGACATCTGTATCATCCTTCTCTCGGCGCGACGCGGCGCGCGATGACGCGCGGCATGACGACGAGGCGTCGCAAGATACACCGAGGCGTGCTTTACGCGCGCCGCGGTCGCGTGCATGGTTGTCGCGCGTCGCAGAGACGCGCCAGTGTGTGACGCATGCACTTGTGATTCATCGCATCATGACGTCGCCATCGACGTCAATCGCGAGCGACATCGCGCGCGCGCTCGATGCGCTCGAGCATGACGTTCGTCGCGTGCAGGAGATGCGCGCAGAGGTTGGATTCCGCGCGCACGCCAGGCGCACGGGGGCGATTGATGACGATGATGGTGACGATTCGTTGCGTGTTGGATTAACCACATTCACGGCGCGCGCACGCGCACACGCGCGGGCGACGCGCGCGCAGATTCTAGACGCACGCAGCGCATGGTTCGTGGATGGCGCGCGCGGTAAGGCGCAGGCGCTCGAGCGATGTGCGGCGCTGGAGGAGCTGATTGAGCCGCCGCAGCGAGCGCCGCAGCGCGCGACGCCGACGCCGACGCCGACACCGTCGACGCCCGCGTGGGGGGATGTCTTCGGCGCCATCACGCACGCGGTGCGAAAACTCACGGTGACGCGCGAACGGGGCGAGGGCGAGGACGCGGGGCGAGGTGAGGCGATTGGTAAGCTGAGATATACGCGCGAGCAGCGCGAACGCGAAGCGGCGTCTTCGATTTCGGCGTCTGCGAGTCGTCGTGACGATGGAGACGATGGTCGTCACGATGTGGACGGCAATCGTGATGATGGGTTTGTTGGTAAGGCGACGTGGTACGAGGGTGCGGCGGAGAGTTTAGCGCGCGTCGGCGCCGGCGTAGGAGGCGCTATGACGTCGACGTCGACGTCGACATCGAAAGCCGCAGTCGATGCACGCGTCGATGCAGATGCTGAAAGACGCGCGTTGTTGTCGAGCGCGTCATCAACTGCGTCTGCGTCTGCGTCGGGGAAACCCTCGACCGCGCCAGAGGCGCCGGTGTTGTCGTCAAACGCCGAAGAGCGGGCGAGGCGCGTTTCGGCGCTCACCGCCGCGTCTCGTCTCGATGCGACGTCAGATACGCTCGCGCAGTGCAAAACAACCCTTGATGATGTGAATGACATCGGTGCAGGCGTTCTAGCCACGCTCGCATCGCAGCGCGAATCGCTCATTCGCGCCGGAGGTGCCGCGCGTCGCGCCCAACGGGACATGGATGAAAACTTGAAAACCATCAAAGGCATGAATTCCTGGACCAGGCTCGGGCGCAAGCCGTGACGGCGCGTTCGCATAGACACAACATAGCCACCATCGCGCGCTCGTCTGGCGCGCGCGTGTACAATTATGTAATTGGTATTGATTTTGGTTGAACAATGTCGCGTCGACGACGTCACACCGCGACGCGCGGCTCTCTTCGTCATGGCGGCAGCCTTCATCGAACGTCGACTCCGTCGCGTAAAATTCGATCAAGCACTCATCGATGATGAACACCCAGTCGCTGGTGCGTCCATCGCTCGCCCGTCGTCGTCGATATAGCGCCAACGAACGTCAACGCGCTGCTGACTGACTGACTGTTGAACACGAAACGTTCGCGCAGTGTACACCATGGAATCCCTCGTTGAACTCGCGCGCACGCTCGATGACGACAGCGTGCGCGATGTCGTCGAACATCTCGCCAATCGCGTGGAGCATAAAAGTCCGTACGTGAAGCGTAAGGCGTTGAAAGTGTTGAAGGCGTTGGTGGAGAGCGGCGGCGGTCGCGTCGCAAAACACGTCGCTAAAAACGCATCTGCGCTTCGTGCGGCTGAACAACTCACCGGAGCGCCGCATCCAAGTAAGGGTGATAGTGTAAACGCCTCCGTGCGCGCGGCGGCGCGAGAAGTGCTGGCGGTGACGTTTGCGAGAGGAGGGGAGCCGACGAGTCAGCGCGTTCCTTTGGGACGGACGTTGATGACGAGTGCGACAAGCGGCGCGACGAGCGGACGAGCGAACGACGACGAGGATGACGATGCATACGCGTTTCGCACGACGCCGACGAAACCGACGAGACGCGAAGGGGTGTTGGAGGCGCCGCTCGAAGCGTCGTTGGCGTCGACGCCGAAATTAAACGTCAGTCAAGGCGGGACAAAATGGAAGCCATTGCGGCCGCCATCACCGGAGACATCGACGAGGGCGAGCAC
>Ga0181563_10000380_pt1 | contig 41755 bp, 34 predicted proteins | sample 011ome_25_FD_133759 | JGI IMG/M metagenome (GOLD analysis project Ga0181563, IMG submission 133759) | Coastal salt marsh microbial communities from the Groves Creek Marsh, Skidaway Island, Georgia - 011512CT metaG (megahit assembly) | ecosystem: Environmental > Aquatic > Marine > Intertidal...
CCTGCAATTTGATAGAGGACTATCAGGAGTAGCTTTAAGGATACGCAAACCACAATACAAGAAGTTCTCCAAAAGGTTTACCATAGGTCATCATATAAGCCAACCAAACAGTCAAATACATTGCATACTAAATAGTACAAACGATTCTAATGTATTCTATCCTCATTTAGTCCTTCAAGTAAATGGAGTAGACGAAGAGGGTTACTGTAAAGAGTGTTACGCCATAATGCTACAAACAAATGTATTTGCTAACTACCTAAAGGAACTAATCAAAACAAATACGTTAGAAGATTATTATATACCTGTATTGCGTAGTTACGAATTTGAGTTTACAGAGGTATTTACTCAAACAGATACAGGAGTAGATTTATTCCACATTCAAAACAATAATATTAAGTATGTCAAAACTCACGAAGAAAGTAGTTAATGGTAAGGTTCAGTTCCTTTATTTAGGCAAGAGAATCAACGCATCACGATATTACGAGTTGAGGTACGAATTGAATAAAAAGTAATGAGATGTTGTACCCCATATTGTACCCTAAATGAAATAAAAAAAGGGTCAACTTTACGCTAACCCTTGTCTTTGTTGGGGTGGAAGAGCGGTCTCGAACCGCCGACCTCCTGAACCACAATCAGGCGCTCTAACCAACTGAGCTACAACCACCGTTTAAAAGTGGACAAATATAATAAGATTTAATTATTTTATCGCTATGCTTAGACCCTCTTAAAGCATTTAGTTTTATGCTCTTTTTTTAAAATCTTAAGTTCTTGCATTTTAGCATTTTAAAAAACTAATATATTTTTCACTATATTTATAAATATGAAATTTATAGAAAAATATTACCCAATACTGTTAGCATTCTTAAGTTTTCTCTATTCCATTTTCCTTTGGTTTAGTGGAGAGCAGCTCGAAGGTATATATGTTGGCCTCTGGCCAGTAACAATATTAGGATTTGCGATAGCAATCAGACAAAGAAGAAACGACGATTTAAATAATAAGCAATGAATAATAAAATAATGTTCATTGTCGGTTGTATTATTTTCATCATCTATGTTTATTTCTTGTTGAGTATAATCAGAAAGCAGCATAAAATTCAAAGAAAAGAAAATATCGCTTCCTACGATGCAAACGACATAGACGGAATTGGCAACCAAGGTCGTTTTCCTACAAAAAATTAAACAGTTTTAGTTATCAGCTGGATACACAATGTTGGTTTGTTTTCGAATAGCATCCATGAGTATAGCTATGTCCAAACTTTGCTGCCATTTCCACTTGGAAGATTGTGTTTTCCCATTAAGAAAACAGCTATTTGCTTCAATGATTTCGTAGGTGTAACCTTTTCCATTAATAGGAAGTGACTTGCTATACTCTTTTCCATTGAGAACCAATTTAATTTCCCCTGTTTCGTGCCATCTAGAATTCATATAGATTTCACCTAATTCACCACAGATCCTCGCTTGCATATCTTCATCATGAGCAAAACTTGAATACATTATGGCTTGAGCCTTAGGATAAGAGAAGATAAAACCCAGTTGTTCATCTACTCCTTCTTTGGTCAAAACTGCACTCGCCTTAATCGTTTCAGGAATACCTAAAAAATGGTACCCCAAAAACAAGGGATAAATTCCTATATCAAGCAAACTGCCCCCTCCTTTTTCTGGATTAAAAAGTCTAGAGTCTACTCCCCTATTTAATCCATTAAAGCTAAAAGTTGCATTAATGTATCTCAAGTTTCCAATTTTATTCTCTAAAATCCATTGATGGATCTGTTCAAAAGCAGGATTAAACCGCGTCCACAGGGCTTCCATCAGAAATACATTTGCCTCAGTAGCTGCTTGAATAATTTGCTTAACCTGCTTGGCGTTCATACCCATGGGCTTTTCACAAAGCACTCCTTTACCATACTTTATTGCTTCTATAGAAAGTGCTGCATGGGATGGATGCAGCGATGCGATATAAACTAAATCTACCTCAGGGTCACGAAATAAGTCCGTATAATTAGAATATGAATTCTTTGCCTTGTATTTGTGAGCGAATTCGTTTGCTCTTGCAGAATCAGAGGAGGCAACCGCTTGTAGAGAACAATTTGGAATCAAAGCCAAATCTCCTGCAAACTTATTTGCGATATTTCCAAGGCCAACTATTCCCCATCGTACTGATTTCATTTACTGAATATTTAACGAACTAAATCAAATAAATTAGAGGTTGAAAGTAAACTTTTTGAGGTAAAGCCCTCTCCTGCTTCTGTTCCTATAAGTCGACCAAAGTTTTTTGCGCGATAGCTTACACTCTCAATAAAATTCTTACTCGAAATAGGAGTTTCAGCTTCTTTAGATTCTGGATCAAAAAACTGGCTAGTATAGGCTTTTACTGCATTTAATTTGCTCTCTAAATGAGATGAGATATCAACTACTATATGAGGCTCAATATCCACCCATTGTATATACTCTAAAACAAGCTTTGGTCTCCAAGGTTTTTGACTCTTTCCGCTGGAATCTTTTGTATTAATTTTTTCAAGACCGCTTAAAAAACATGCATCATTGACCAATTTATTTGCTCTGCCATGGTCTATATGGCGGTCATGTTTTGCATTACACAATATAAGTTGAGGACGAAAAGACCGTATTTTTGTGATTAAAGCCAACTGATGTGTCTCGTCATTTTTAAAAAACCCATCCCTGAATTCCATATTGATTCTCTGGTCAACCCCTAAGATAGCTGCCGCACTAAGCGCTTCTTCTTTCCTGCTTTCTACTGTCCCACGCGTTCCTAGTTCTCCTTGTGTCAAATCTATTATTCCTACAGATTTACCTTGACTGATTGAAAGGGATAAACTCCCAGCACATCCCAATTCAACATCGTCCGGGTGGGCTCCTATCGCTAAAATATCAACACCTTTCATCAGCTTATCTTTGAAATGGACTGTGTCAGGTCTTTAATTATATCTTCTATGGCCTCTATCCCAACTGAAAACCGAACCATATGTTCAGTGATTCCTTGAGCTTGACGCTCCTCTTCACTCAAGAGAGCATGTGACGTCAGTCGTGGACTTAAGGCAGTGCTTTCGATTCCTGCTAAACTCATGCTGGGTTTGACTAGTTCCATTCCCAATAAGAATTTCTTGGTATCCATGCCCATTGCTAAATCAAAGGACAACATTCCTCCAAAACCATTCATTTGTTGTTTGGCAATTTCATGACCTTGATGATCTTCTAGACCAGGATAATACACTTGGTCAACCCAATCTTGCTCTCTTAAAAATTTTGAAAGGAGTAAAGCGTTGTTGTTTTGTGCTTGAACTCTCACGTATAAAGTCTTGATACTGCGCTCCAAAAGCCAAACGGTATAGTCGCTTAAACTACCTCCTAAATTTTTAGCAGATTCAAAAATAGTTGCTATAGACAATTCTGAGCCTACAACTACACCCGCGCAGATATCGCTGTGTCCACCCAGATATTTGGTCGCACTGTGAATTACTATATCAATCCCGAATGCAATGGGATTCTGATTCACTGGACTGGCAAAAGTATTGTCAATCATTGTCCACAGTGACGCGCTTTTAGCAACTTCACTAATGGCTTTTAAATCAATGATTTTAAGCGTGGGATTACTGGGGGTTTCAATATATATTCCCCTAGTGTTCGAGGTAATTTCAACCTCGAAATCGCTGGCCTGGATTCCCTTAGCAAAACTGTATTGAATTCCGTATTTAGAAAACTCTTTTTTAATAAAATTTCTAGTTCCACCATAAAGGTCATCTTGAAAAATGACATGATCTCCTGATTTTAAATGAGAAAGCAATGCCGTGCTTATGGCAGCCATTCCTGAACTGAAAATTAACCCGCTTTCGGCACCTTCTAAAGTTGCTACTTTCTCACACAGACCCCTCTGATTGGGTGTGTTAAAATAGCGGGGGTACTGATTGATTTCTACATCGTTGAATGCATAGGAAGTAGTTGCGTATAAAGGCGAAATAGCTCCACCATACTGAGTGTCTTTTAGCTCACCAGCATGAACACATTGAGTCCTAAAATCCGACGACTTACTCATTGGATTCAATCCAAGAAATTACGCTGGGGTCGTCGGGTTGTGTTCTTGGGGATACCACTCGAGCTAATCTTCCATCAGGGTTGATGAGGTATTTTTGAAAATTCCAAGAAACACTGGAGTTAACAACTCCATTTTTAACTTCTTGAGTTAAAAACTCATAAACTGGGTGCATGTCTTTTCCTATAACAGAAATCTTACTCATCATCGGAAAAGTTACACCATAATTGCTTTCACAAAAAGCGGCAATTTCTTCATCTGATCCTGGCTCCTGTCTTAAAAAGTTATTGGCAGGGAAGCCAACAATGATAAAATCATCATTTCCATACTTGTCATACAATGCTTGAAGCTTTTTGTACTGTGGTGTAAGTCCACATTTTGATGCGGTATTGACTATCATGATTTTTTTTCCTTTTAAAGAGCTAAAATCAAAATCTACACCTTCAATATTTTTAACGGTGAATTGAAAAATGGTATTGTTGCTTTTATCTTGTGAAAAAGCTGTAGGTGAAGTCATCATAAACGCTAGAATAATTAAGGTTAATCTCATTTGTATTTTTTTTTCAAAGGTCGCTGTTTTTTTTGAATTGCAAAAAAAGAGCTTTATCAAATGATTTCTGCACTCAGACCTTCTTCTAAAAGGGCTGTACAACGGGGTACCAGATCTTCTAAAGAACCGGTTTTAACAACACACTTCCCAGTAAAATGAACCAAGTAGGCGCATTGCTCAGCTTGCATATAGGTATGCTCACAAATCTTGATCAAACAACGAATCACATGATCGAAAGTGTTGACATCATCGTTGTAAAGAACGATCTCGTGCTCTTTATCTTCTTGCACAAGAACTTCTTCAATCCCCTCGGGACTTTCTTCTGGTTTGGTAGAAACTATTTTATAAATTTCAGGGCACACCATTGCTCTTTTTCTTTTGTGCTTATCAAGGTTAAGTTTTCCTTTTGACACGCCTTTTGAAGAATCTCAACATCACTTCTGTAAAAGCCTGATAGAAACAAACCCCCTCCCACCTTTAATGCTTGGCCATAGCTTGGTATTTGCTCCAATAATACATTCCTATTGATATTGGCAAAAATGGAATCATAATAGGGCTGCGTAGATTCTAAATTAGCTGCTTGAGATGAGCGAATATTCTTACACTTATTGGTTTTGGCATTCTCAATTGTATTTTCAATGCACCAAGGGTCAAAATCAATTGCATCGACAGCTCGAGCGCCTTTTTTTGAAGCTAGAATACCTAAAACTCCGGTACCACAACCCATATCGAGCACAATTTTGTCCTTTAAGGTTTCTTCTAAAACAAATTCCATCATCATATGCGTAGTCGAATGATGTCCTGTACCAAAACTCATTTTTGGATTAATGATTAACTCGTAGGTCTTCCCTTGATTTTTATGAAAGTCCGCCCGAATCACACAATCACTTCCAACAAAGATGGGTTGAAATTTAGATTCCCATTTTGCATTCCAATTTTCAGGAGGAATTTCAGTAACTGTGAACTCAATCTCAACTTTATCGTGATCTAAAAGCGCAATTGAATCCAAGAAATTATCCTCCTTTTGTGTTTTTGGTAGGTAGGCATTCAATCCTTTATCAGTGCTTAAAAAACTGTCGAAAGGCAGCTGTTGCAATTGAGCGAGTAATATATCTTCCCACGGACTTTTAGGATTAATAGTAAAGCGATATTCCAGATACGCTTGCGCCATTAAAAAGCGTTTACAATCACCATAAAGTCATCAGCATTTAAGGAGGCACCTCCTATGAGTCCACCATCTACATCAACCATAGAAAAAATCTCTTTTGCATTATTAGGCTTTACGCTTCCTCCATAAAGTATCACAACATTTTCTGCAAGTGCAGCATCGTAGTTGGCCTCAATTTCTTTTCGGATAAAAGCATGCATTTCTTGGGCTTGTTCTGGGGTTGCAGTTTCTCCTGTACCAATGGCCCATACAGGCTCATAAGCAAGTATAATTTGGTTCCAAGCTTCACTAGGAAGTTCAAACAAGGCAGTAAAAAGTTGCCCTTTAACTAAATCAAAGTGGGTGTTCTCTTTTCTTTCACTTAACTCTTCTCCAAAGCAAAAAATTATTTCCATTCCATCTTCTATGGCAGTAGCTACTTTTGCTTTTAAGGATTCATTTGTTTCTCCGTAAAGAGAACGGCGTTCAGAGTGACCTAAAATTACCGTTTGAACTCCAATACCCTTAAGCATAGAAGAAGACACCTCGCCAGTATGGGCACCTGAGGCCGCTGCATTCATGTTCTGAGCCGCCACCTTTATAGGTTGACAGTTTAGCATGCTAACAGCTTGAGAGAGCTGGGTAAAAGCCGGCGCTACATATACCGAAACATCCTCTCGAATGGAGTGCTGAGTCAAATTAGTTAATAAAAGTTCAGTTTCGGCAGTGTTGTTATTCATTTTCCAATTGCCCGCTACTATTTGGTTTCTCATTTTAAATTGTTTTAATTCTTGGATCTAAATATGCGTAAATAAAATCGACCACAATATTAATGATAATAAAGAAGAAGGCAATGGTTAAAACTGATCCCATTACAACAGGGATATCCAATTGATTTAAAGCCTCAACAATTTCCTTCCCCAAACCTTTCCATCCAAAGATGTACTCCACAAAAATTGCACCAGCCAACAGTGAAGCAAACCAGCCTGAAATTGCTGTAATCACAGGGTTTAATGCGTTTTTTATAGCGTGTTTTAATAACACCTGATAGCGAGAGAGTCCTTTGGCATATGCAGTACGAATATAGTCCTCAGACAAGACCTCCAATAAGTTACTTCTCAATAATTGAATGATGACTGCTAATGGTCTTATACCCAACACTATGGAAGGCAGAATTAGATTTTTCCATTGCAGTCGATTTTCTTCACCATAGTCATCTAATTCATAGAGGCTTCCTGTCATATTGAGACCTGTAAACTCGTGAAGCACATAACCAAAAAACCAAGAGAAAAGTATTGCACTAAAAAAAGAGGGGACACTCATGCCCAAAGTACTGACCAACTGCAGAAAACGATCGAGCCAATTGTCCTTGTTTAAGGTAGCGACTATGCCAAAAAAAACACCCAGTATCACAGCTATAGTCATAGAAGACAAGGCTAATAAAGCCGTATTGGGAAGTGTTTCTTTGATGATTTCAGCAATTGGTTTTCCCCTTTTTTGGTAAGAAGTTCTAAAATAAGGCGCTTTAACTACTAAAACCTTATTTTTAGTGTGGGTCAGAATCCATCCTCCATAAAGGTCTTCATCATAATATCCGAATACCAAAGGGTCTTTTGAGTGAATTGAAATAGGAAGTAAGTCATTGAGATAGTAAAAATACTGAGTCGCTATGGGTAAATCAAATCCAAATTTAGACTTGATTACTTCCAACTGGGTACTGTCTTCATTTTGATCCATCATCATTTGAGCAGGATCACCAGGAAGCACGGTAAATAGAAAAAAAACGAGATTTGCAACTCCCCAAAGGGCTAAAAATGCGGTCCCCAACTTAAGTCCAATATAACGAATCATCAGGCTGCTTCAGCTTGCATGTGAATTAGAGCAAATACAGCGTAATTGACCATGTCGTGGTAATTTGCATCAATTCCTTCACTGACCAATGTTTTTCCAGAATTTTCTTCAATTTGCTTCACTCGAAGCAGTTTTTGCAGTATCAAATCTGTTAACGAACTGACACGCATTTCCCTCCAAGCCTCACCGTAATCGTGATTTTTTTTCATCATCAAATCGAAAATGATCTGAAACTGTTGGTCGTAAAGTTGCAATGCTTGATCTGTATCCAAATCAGGTTGTTCTGCAATGCCTTTTTCAATCTGAATAAGTGCCATGACACTGTAATTTACAATTCCGATAAATTCAGATTCTTGGCTTTCCGCTACTTTTTGTTCTTTATTGGTTTGCAAGCTTCGAATTCGTTGAGCCTTGATAAAGATTTGATCTGTAAGGGAAGGGAGTCTTAAAATTCTCCAAGCAGCACCGTAATCTGTCATTTTATTTTTAAACAATGAGCGGCATTGCTCTGTAATTGCTGAATACTGTTTTTTGGTCACTTCCATTTCACCTAAATTTGCCTAAATTTCGAGTTTAAATTTAGTTTTAAACTTCTATTTACAAAAAAGTTATCAAAAAGAAAATCACAAAGCAAGCAATCAATATCAAAGGAGAACTCATCGACTTAAGTGAGCCTAAAGTAATGGGAATCTTAAATATAAATGAAGATTCTTTTTTCGATGGTGGAAAATACAATAGTATTGACAAGGCGCTCTTGCAAACGGAAAGAATGCTTACAGATGGTGCTTTTTTCATTGATATAGGAGCTGCAAGTAGTAAGCCTGGAAGCCCACTCATTAAGCCCGAAGAGGAACTCAATATATTACTGCCCATACTTCAAGCCTTAATCAACCAGTTTCCAGAGACTTATTTTTCAATTGACACCTACAACAGTAAAGTAGCTAAGGAAGCCTTGAATATGGGTGCTAGTATGATAAACGACATTTCTGCGGGTAGAATCGACTCTGAAATGTTTAAAACCATAGCAGATTTTAGAGTCCCCTATGTTTTGATGCATATGCAAGGAACCCCCAAAAGCATGCAAGAACAACCTCAGTACAACAACATTACTAAAGAAATTAAGTTTGATTTAATCCGACAAATACAAAACGCTACTGCACAAGGAATAAGGGATCTTATTGTGGATCCTGGTTTTGGCTTTGGAAAAACTGTAGCTCATAATTATCAATTGCTAAGAGAACTCTACAGCCTTACTGACCTTAATTGTCCAATTTTAGTTGGTGTCTCCAGAAAGTCTATGATTCATAAAGTGTTGAACACCAGCCCTGAGATGGCATTGAACGGAACTACTGCGCTTCACGCTTGGAGCCTTGAGCGAGGGGCGTCTATTTTAAGAGTTCACGATGTAAAAGAGGCTAAAGAATGTATCGACTTATGGACTGCGCTTCAATAGTTTTTTTAATTTTACAAAAAGACCGTCCTTGGAGCTGACCGATTTTATAGATTTTTCTTTTATCGATGTTGTAGATATCCTACTCGTCGCATTGCTCCTCTTTTATCTTTATAAATTACTTAAAGGTACAGTTGCCATCAATATCTTTATTGGAATTGTTATCATCTATCTTATTTGGAGACTGACGGATATACTCAATATGGATGTGTTGAGTAATATACTAGGTAAATTTATCAGTGTTGGGTTTTTTGCACTAATTGTCGTTTTCCAACAAGAAATAAGAAAGTTTCTTCTCCTACTGGGTTCAACCAACTTTGCTACCAGAAGAAATGTACTGCGTTATTTTAGGTTTTTAAACCAAGAGAAAAAAGCAACAAACGTCAACTTTGACGTTTTGGTTGACGCTATTGAAGAAATGTCTAAAAATAAAACAGGTGCCATTATTGTTATTCAAAGAAATAACAGTCTTGAGTTTACCTATACGGATAACAATAGGACAGACATCAAATTGGATCCGTTGGTTCTCCAGAGTATTTTTTTTAAAAACAGTCCCCTACACGACGGAGCAGTAGTTATAAAAAACAATAGGATAATCGCTACTCGTGTAGTTTTGCCCCTGTCAGACAAAGCAAAACTCCCTGCTAAATACGGTCTGAGGCATCGAGCTGGACTAGGAATTACCGAAAAAACAGATGCTTTAGTTTTGGTTATTTCAGAACAAACAGGAAAAGTCGTTTATGTTAAAGACAGTGAATTCTATCCTATGGATTCTTTTGCTGCTTTAAAAGAAACCCTTTCGCAAGACTTAAGCGAGTAGTTTACAGTATGAGTTCCTCAGCGAACTGAACCTCATACAGCTTGGCGTAATAGCCATTGGAAACTTTAAGCAGTTCAACATGTGTCCCCTGCTCTACTATATTGCCTTGGTCCATCACTATGATTCGGTCTGCGTTTTTAACTGTGGCCAGACGATGTGCAATTACAATGGAGGTTTTTCCTTCAGTTAGTGTGTCTATTGCTTTTTGAATGACTTCCTCTGTATAACTATCTACAGATGAAGTTGCCTCATCTAAGACCAATATCGCAGGTTGTGTGATGTAGGCTCTTAGGAAAGCAATTAATTGACGCTGACCAGAAGAAAGCATCACACCACGCTCTTTAACGTTGTAATCGTAACCTCCTGGAAGAGACTCAATAAAATCATGAACTCCGATTTTTTTAGCAGCTTCAGCAACATCTTCCCTACTGATTTTAGGATCAAAAAGGGTAATATTATTGAATAGACTGTCAGCAAATAAAAAGACATCTTGTAAAACAACTGCAACATGCTTTCTAAGGGCATTCAGTTCAAAATCTTTAATTGATATCGAATCAATGGTAATGTCTCCAGTATCGTACTCATAAAACCTAGAAAGCAAGTTGATAATGGTCGATTTCCCTGCTCCTGTAGCACCTACTATAGCGACTGTTTCTCCTGCCTTGATATCAAGTGAAATTCCGTGTAAAACTTCTTCACCCGGGATGTAGGAAAAATGCAGCTGATCAAAAGATATGGCTCCTTCCAAGGCCACTGGACTTTTAGTTCCCGTATTCTCAATACTACTCTCGGTTTCAAGAATCTTAAAAATTCGATCCGCAGCTACCATACCCATTTGAAGTGTATTGAACTTATCAGCTATTTGCCTTAAAGGTCTGAACAGCATTTGAGACATTTGGATAAATAAGAAAATGGTTCCCAGGGAAACTCCCCCTCCAGAAATGACATTTAAACCTCCATACCAAACAAGTAAACCTATGGTGACAGAAGACGAAATTTCAGCAACCGGAAAAAAAATGGAGTTAAACCAAACTGTTTTTAGCCAAGCTTTTTTGTGTTTTTCATTGATAGCGACAAATTGATCGTATTCAATCTTTTCACGGTGAAAGATTTGAACAATTTTCATCCCACTAAGTCGCTCTTGTACAAATGAATTCAGATTTGCAACCTGAAGTCGAACTTCTTCAAAGGCTTTTTTCATCGATTTTTGAAACAATCGTGTGGCGTAGAGTATGATCGGAAGTATGGAAAACACGATCAAGGTTAACCTCCAGTCCACATAAATCATAACTCCTATCACTAAAACCATTTTAAGAAGGTCTGCAATAATCATAAAGAGTCCTTGGGAAAAAATACTTGCTATGGTTTCAATATCGCTTACGGCTCTTGTAACCAATCTTCCGACAGCAGTTTTGTCAAAATAACTCATCTTAAAAAAGATGATTTTGTTGAATAGTTGGACTCGCAAATCTCTTATGACCTTTTGCCCTAACCAATTGGCATAGAAAACAAATAAAAATTGAAAAATCACTTCTAAAATTAAAGCGCTGAGCATAAAGCCAACAAAAAGTAACATTCCCTCGTAATTCTTAGGTCTGATGTAATCATCTACCGTAATCTTGAGAAGATAAGGTGTTAGTGTTGAGAATATAGAGAGTAAAATTGCAGCAACTAAAACAAAATAATAGGTTCCCTTAAACGGCTTTACAAAAGCCATCAATTTTGAGAAAAGATTTAAATCAAATATTTTACCGCTGACTTTTGCCATGTTCTAAATATATTGAATTTGGATATTCTATATGAGTTAAAAAAAGTCCTTCAGCTGGAACTGAATATCCTGCCAAAGAACGGTTTTTACTTTCAATTACAGTGTGCATCTCTTGAATATTTTTTTTGTCCAACCCTATCTCGATCAATGTTCCAACGATGGCGCGAACCATATTTCGCAAAAAGCGATTTGCAGTAATGGTAAAGACTAGTCCTGTTTCACTTTTTTCCCAAACTGCTTTGCTGATAGTACACAAAAAGGTTTTTACATCTGTATGCGCCTTGGAAAAACATTCAAAATCTTCATACTCTAAAAGAATTGAAGCTGCTTTATTCATCTGCTCCACATCCAAGGGCTGATAAAGACCGTAACTCATACCCTGAACAAAAGGAGACTTAAAATTGTTTAAGTGGTATTCATAAGTTCTGCTGAGGGCATCAAAACGGGCGTGAGCTCGAGGTTTTACTTCTCGAATCCGAATCACGGCAATATCATTCGGTAAAAACTGATTCAGTCTAAAAATCAACTGTTCTAAATCAGTAGTATCCGCATCGAAATGAGCAAACATTTGTTTTGCATGAACTCCAGTATCCGTTCTCCCTGCAGCAGTCAATGGGGTCTGCTGTTTTAAAAGAAGCGCTAGAGCTTCTTCCATAACCTCCTGTACGCTAAGTGCATTGGGCTGTCGTTGCCATCCGTGATAAGCCGTACCAGCATATGAAAATTCTAAAAAAAAACGCTTGGAATTCATTCACAGCAAAGATACTTGGAATTATTTGTAGATACAATTCATATATGGAGGGATTCAGCGAATATAATTTTCAAATCACTTTCCATACTTTTACGGTAGAATTATTCCCTGTGAAAAAAATAGTCCTCCTTTCCGATACCCATGGGTATATCGATCAAAAAATTAAAGATTATGTAGCCAAAGCTGATGAGGTTTGGCATGCAGGTGATATTGGGAAGGCAAGTGTTTTAGATGAGTTGGCGTCTGTAAAACCTCTAAGAGCAGTTTACGGTAATATTGACAGTCATAAAATCCGTCAACAAGCTCCTGAAGTAATCAGCTTTAATTGTGAAGGTATTGATGTACTGATGACCCATATAGCTGGCTATCCTGGACGCTACAATGCTAGAGCAAAAAATCTTATAACAACTGAAAAACCAGGCCTTTTTATATGCGGTCATTCACATATTCTTAAAGTAATGCGGGATAAAAAATACGGTCACTTACACATGAATCCAGGTGCTGTAGGTATTTCAGGATTTCACAAAATAAGAACCCTACTGCGTTTTGAAATAGATACTGGCCAAATCAAAAATCTAGAGGCTGTTGAATTGGGGCTTCGTGGAGCGCTATCGAATGCGGTCGACGGAGCGAACTAAAGCCTCATCTTTACGGATTCCCCTTCTTGCAAGCCAAGTTAAAACTACCGTAATGCATGATAACAATAGGGCAATTTCTGTAAAATTTATATCATCTGAAAGATCAAAACTGGGCAGTAGCAATCCAATTTGAAGCAATTGTTGTAAACTGATTATTAAAACCACCAATGACTGTAATGTGCGCTTTTTAAATAGAAATAAGGACAGCAACAGTAAAACTGGAGCGATTAAAAAACAGTAATTTTCTCTGTAGGTTTGACTAATTACTTTATCAAATTCAATATTGATTGAAAGATTGAAAACAAGAACTCCTACAACAAATGCAATGAGCAAATACAAGGATTGAATACGCTGAATCATCTTTTGATTTTTAACAAAATTAAGTTTTTTTTAAAAGCGGTTATTTTAAATTAAAAATTTGTAATATTGCTTTTCTACAATTTTATACAGCTCTAAGACAAATACTTTCTGATAAAGAGCATCAATCAAATAACTTCATGTACGAAATAGCTACTCTTAAAACAAAGAAATTACCTGAATTACAGGAAATCGCAAAAAAAATTGGGATTAAAAGAATTGCAGGTCTAAAAAAATTAGATCTCATCTATCAAATAGTCGATTTTATCGCCTCTAGACCCGATGAGGATGTTAAAAGCGAAAAGCCAAAAGAAAAAACTCAAGTTGAAAAAAAGGCTCCGATTAAAGTACTCCCTGTACAAAAATCTAAACCCAAGCCTCAAAAGGAAAATCAACAACACCAAAAGAATAACAACCCCAATCAAAAAAAACCAGGGCAGCACCAAAACAATAACAACCCCAACAAAAACGGTGCTCAAAAAAGAAACGACAACCAAAACAAAAATCGTCAAGACCACAATCACAATAAAGACAATAGAAGTAGATACCGTCAGCCGGACTTTGAGTTTGATGGAATAGTGGAAACAGAAGGTGTTTTAGAGATGATGTCAGAAGGGTACGGATTTCTCCGTTCTTCAGATTACAATTACCTTTCCTCTCCTGACGATGTTTATGTATCGCAGTCTCAAATTCGACTTTTTGGACTGAAAACAGGAGATACTGTCCTTGGCTCTGTTCGCCCTCCTAAAGAAGGAGAAAAATACTTTCCCTTAATTAAAGTGGATAAAATCAACGGACTAGATCCCAAAGTAGTTCGAGATCGAGTTTCATTCGAACACTTAACTCCCCTATTTCCTCAGGAAAAATTTAATCTTGCGGACAAGCAAAGTACTATTTCCACTCGGATTATGGACCTGTTCTCACCCATTGGTAAGGGACAAAGAGGAATGATTGTTTCCCAACCCAAAACGGGTAAAACCATGTTGTTGAAAGATATCGCAAATGCAATTGCGGCTAATCATCCAGAAGTTTATCAATTAATACTCCTTATAGACGAACGTCCAGAGGAGGTTACAGACATGCAGCGAAATGTGGACGGTGAAGTAGTCGCTTCTACATTTGATGAGCCAGCTGATCGACACGTAAAAGTTGCCAACATCGTTTTAGAAAAAGCAAAACGTCTGGTAGAATGCGGTCACGATGTAGTTATTCTATTAGACTCCATTACACGTCTTGCCCGAGCTTACAATACAGTACAGCCTGCCTCTGGTAAAATATTAAGTGGGGGTGTCGATGCGAATGCGCTGCACAAACCCAAACGTTTTTTCGGAGCAGCACGAAATATTGAAAACGGCGGATCTCTATCCATCATCGCTACAGCTTTAACCGAAACGGGATCTAAAATGGACGAAGTAATCTTTGAAGAATTTAAAGGAACAGGAAATATGGAGCTTCAGTTGGATCGTCGTATAGCAAACCGTCGTATTTTCCCAGCCATTGATTTGGTTTCTTCTAGTACGAGAAGAGATGATCTATTGTTGGATGAAAATACCATCAAGAGAATGTGGATCATGAGAAAGTATTTGGCTGACATGAATCCTGTGGAAGCTATGGAATTCATCAACGATCGATTCCAAAGAACACAAAGCAATGTAGAGTTCTTAATCTCTATGAATTCATAACGCAGTTATACTGTTCAAATAAAAAAGGCTCCTAATTAATTAGGAGCCTTTTTTTATGGGATATTAATCTTTGAAATTACAAAGAAGCAATGTGGCTTGCTAGCTTTGATTTTAAATTCGCAGCCTTATTTGCATGAATGATATTCTTTTTGGCTAATTTATCAATTGAAGAAACCACTGAAGGAAACATTTTAGTCGCCTCTTTCTTGCTGGTTAGGTCTCTTAACTTTTTAATCGCGTTTCTAGTGGTCTTGTGCTGAAAGCGATTTAATAACCTTTTTTTGTTGTTTGAACGAATGCGTTTTAAAGCAGATTTATGATTTGCCATAATTAAAATTAATTTGTAGCCCGTAGGGGAGTCGAACCCCTCTTTCCAGGATGAAAACCTGGCGTCCTAACCGATAGACGAACGGGCCATATTTTTCGTGCGCAAATGTACACGTAAAAATGTTATTAAACAACCCTTATTAAAAAACAATTAATAGGCTTTTGCAAAAAGGACTCGTTGCTTCGATGGATTTCCAGAGTAAACGCATTGACCAACTTCTTCTTTAGCATCCAAGGGGATGCATCGAATGGTTGCTTTGGTCTGTTTTTTAATGGCTTCTTCGGTTTCAGCTGTTCCATCCCAATGGGCAGACACAAAACCTCCTATTCCTTCAATAATAGTCTTAAACTCATCAAAATCAGCAACTTCTGTAATGTGGTTTTGTCTAAAATCCAATGCTTTTTGAAACAAATCTACTTGAATCTTATCCAATTGATCGCTTATAAAATCGACCAGCTCAGCCTGGGCTACTACAGTCTTATTAGGCGTGTCTCTTCGAGCAACTTCTACTGTACCATTTTCAAGATCCTTAGGCCCGATAGCAACTCTTAAAGGAACACCTTTTAATTCGTATTCGTTAAACTTAAATCCTGGCTTAAACTTGTCTCTATTGTCGAATTTAACCCGAACACCTTTTTGTTCTAGTTCTGCTTTCATCCCCTCTACAACTTCAGCGATTTTAGCTTGTTGTTCTTCTCCTTTGTATATAGGTACAAAAACAACTTGTATAGGCGCAAGATTAGGTGGTAAAACTAAGCCATTGTCATCACTATGCGTCATGATCAACGCACCAATAAGACGGGTAGAAACACCCCAAGATGTTGCCCAAACATGCTCTAGACCTCCCTCAGCGGTAGCGTATTTGACGTCAAAAGCTTTGGCAAAATTTTGCCCCAAAAAGTGAGAAGTACCTGCTTGTAACGCTTTTCCGTCTTGCATTAATGCCTCTATACAATAGGTCTCTTCAGCACCTGCAAATCGCTCACTAGCTGTTTTCGTTCCTTGGATCACTGGGATGGCCATATAGTTTTCGACAAAGTCTGCATAAACTTGATTCATTAGCTTAGTCTCCTCTATAGCCTCGGCTTTGGTTGCATGAGCAGTATGGCCTTCTTGCCATAAAAATTCAGCTGTTCTCAAAAATAAACGCGTTCGCATTTCCCATCGAACTACATTTGCCCATTGATTAATTAAAATAGGTAAATCTCTGTAGGATTGAATCCACGACTTATAAGTATTCCATATAACCGCCTCACTTGTCGGACGGACAACCAACTCCTCCTCTAATTTTGCTTTGGGATCAACTTTTAACTTTCCTGGATTATCCTCATCATTTTGCAATCTGTAATGGGTGACTACTGCACACTCTTTTGCAAAACCTTCAGCATTTTTTTCCTCTGCTTCAAACAAGCTCTTCGGAACAAAGAGTGGGAAATAAGCATTTTCATGTCCTGTAGCCTTAAACATTTTATCCAACTCCGCTTGCATTTTTTCCCAAATGGCGTAACCGTAAGGTTTTATGATCATACATCCGCGAACAGCTGAATTTTCAGCTAAATCTGCATTGACAACAATTTCGTTGTACCACTTTGAATAGTCTTTTTCTCTCGAGGTTAATTTAGCACCCATAAATTTTTGGCATAGATTTTGCCTATATTTGATTATACAAATTCTTTGTGGTGCAAAGCTAAACTTTTTGAACCACATCTCTAAAACGATTTATCATGAATGCACGAACAAACATCCAAAAAACTAAAGGTTTATTTATTGCTTTAATAGCTTCCCTAACCTTCGTTGGTTGTGGTAGTTTTCAAGGTGCATCTTATTTTTCGTCTGATGGGATCTACACCACCAAGACCCAGGTGAGAACAGAAAGAACAGTTAGACCTCAGCGAACAAACTCAAATAACAGTTCCTATTACTCAGAGTATTTTAAAGATGCAGCAGCAGGTACTGTAGCTGAAAATGAAGTCTTTTTTACAGATACTGAAAACTACACCTCTGAGCAGAATTATACAGATGAAAACAATTATGTTGAGTCTTCTCAAATTCCATGGGGAGGACAAACATCTCAAACAGAAGTCGTCATTATTGATAGAAGTCCAAACTTTATGTGGGGACTCTCAGGCTTCGCCTTTAGAGCTTCACCGTTTTGGAATGGCTATTACTACAACGACCCCTTCCGTTTTGGATACGGAGGTTTTGTTACCCCTTTTATGAATCCTTATTACGGCTACGGAGGTTTTGCAGGTGCTTGGGGCTATGATCCATTTTACAGTCCTTTCAACTATTATCCTGGCTTCGCCTTCGGCTACGGTTGGGGTGGTTGGAATCGATGGAACCGTTGGAACAGATGGGGTGGTCACGGTTATGGGCATCATGGTCATCTCGGAGGGAACGACTACGCATCTACTGTGGCGCGCGTTAAATCTGGTCGTGGAGAAAAAAATTATGAAGGTTCAAGACGAACAAATAGTAGAGTACAGGAACGAAATGCAAAAACACAGAATCAAGATGTGAATAGACCCAGCCTTAGTCGTTTAAATGTTGGGCGAGGTATAAACTCACTTGGTAAAACCTATATGCTGACGAATCGTAAGGACAACATTAGCCCTGATTCAAAACTCAGTGGAAGATCTAACACCAAAAGACCCGTTTATGGTAGTAGTAATTCTATTTCTTCAAACCTAAACAGAACGACTAGTTCGAATTCACCAAAAGGGGTTCAAAGAAGTTCCAGAGGTAGATTTACGCAATCGCGTTATGGTAAAGTGAATCGGACTAGAATCAACACAACCTCACCTAGGAGAACGAATATACCAGCTGTAAACAGAAGTTCTCAAACGCCTAAACTTACTTCTATCCAATCACCAAGAAGGGTGAATAGAAATAACAGCTTCAATAATAACAACAGCTCAAGAAGAACATATAAAAGTACCCCTAGCTCTAGCTACAGGAGTTCTTCACCTTCCAGATCGTACAATTCAGGGAGTTCAAGATCCTCCAGTTCCAGTAGAGGTAGAAGTTCATCAGGCGGTCGAAGAAACCCATAATCTCTAAATTTTTTACAACACCCATGCGTAATTTTTATATACTACTTATAGCTCTAATGTTTATCCAACTATCTGTTTCTCAGACATTTAATGATGTAACGGTCTTTCTATCCGAAGAATTAAACGGTTCTGCACGATACAATAGTATGGCAGGTGCCTTTGGTGCGCTTGGAGGAGATCTGACAGCAGTTTCAATGAATCCAGCAGGGTCTTCCGTTTTTTTACATTCTGAATTTGGCGGTACATTAAATTACAACAACAGCGCTATTGAAAGTTCTTATTTTGGCAGTACGTTGAACAAAGAAGACAACAACTTAAAGTTCGATCAGATAGGAGCCATGTTTGTTTTTAACAACACAAATCCTGAAAGTTCATGGACACGTCTGGCTACCGGTATTAATAGCCATAGAATTTCTAAGTTTGATTATAAAGCAGCAGTTTCAGGTAGAAATTCAAAGGGTATTGATTCCTATTTTCTTTATTTTGCAGATGGATTAGACTTTAATAATCTACCACTTTACGAAGGTGAAACTATACAAGAAGTGTATCGTGTTTTAGGAGAAGAAAACGGTTTTGCCGCACAGCAGGCGTTTTTGGGTTACCAGTCTTATATCATCAATCCATTTAGTTTCGAAGATGGTGAAACGCAGTATTATTCAAATGTAGAATACGGGCAGTTAGATCATAAATTGAATATCTTAACAAGAGGCTTGCATAGAAAAACAGCATTGAATTTTAGTGGATTGTATAAAAACGTTTTACACTTGGGCGTGAATTTAAACCTCCACAAGCTAGAATATCACTCTGATCAAAGCTTTTATGAGTCGGGTCATTACTCAGATTCTCCTGTTTACAATATAGATTTTGGCAATGAAATTAACAGTTATGGACAAGGAGTCTCTGTTCAAATCGGAGCCATAGTCCGACTTAAAAGCTTAAGGTTGGGATTGACATACGATTCCCCTCAATTCTTGGAGATTTCAGATCAAACTAAACAGAGGGTTTCCTCTTTCTATATTGATCAAGGCTATATAGTTAAAGAAAATATCGATCCTGGGATTTCAAATGAATATGAGGCCTATCAAATTAACCTTCCTTCAAAAACAACTTTAAGTGCTGCCTATATCTTTGGCGGAAAAGGATTGCTTTCTTTAGATTACAGTCTTCAAAATGGTGCCAATACCGTCTTGAGTCGAAATGGTGGTAGTGGTTATCTGGACAACTTAACATCTAGCTTACCCAATACATTTGGATCGATTCAAACCATAAAGGTTGGTGGCGAATACCGATTCAATGATATCAGTTTAAGGGCGGGTATTCTCAATCGAAATAACGCACATAAAAGCATCACTTCTTCTGATCGTGCATTTACTTTTGGTTTAGGACTAGACTTTGGCTCAAATACCCTTAGCTTATCCTTTGTCCAGTTCAATAATACTAAGAAGTATAATATGTTTTCAGAGGGATTAACCGACCCCTACACACTTGCCAATAACATCTCACAAGTCAGCCTGAGCTACAACATAAAACTTTGATAGGTTATTCACTCTTTTTTCCTTGTAGAAATTGAGTATATTTGTAGGCATCTTTAGAATCTATGAAACTAGAAAAAATAATCAATGAAAGCGTCGCTCAGACTGGGGATGACCATTTTTCATCTTCTGCAATTACACCTTTAAAAGCTGATGCTTTCAAAAAGACGGACGCAGAGAAAATTCTCTTGATACAAAAACACTTTGAAGCCATCTTAGATACTCTAGGAATGGACTTGACGGATGATAGTTTAAAAGGAACTCCACTTCGCGTTGCAAAAATGTATGTGAATGAAATCTTTGGTGGGCTTCACCCGGATAAAAAACCAGTAGCCTCCACCTTTAAAAACTCCTACAAGTACGGAGAAATGCTCGTAGAAAAAAACATTACCCTCTACTCTACTTGCGAACACCATTTACTGCCAATCGTTGGGAAAGCTCATGTAGCTTATATTTCGAATGGTACCGTAGTAGGACTCTCAAAGATGAATCGTATAGTGGAATACTACGCTACCAGACCACAAGTTCAAGAGCGACTGACCCTTCAAATTGTTCAAGAGCTGCAAACCACTTTAGGCACCAAAGACGTGGCTTGTGTTATCGATGCTAAACATTTATGTGTCAATTCCAGAGGAATTAGTGATGTAGCAAGCAGTACAGTAACGAGTGAATTCGGTGGAGCATTTAAGTCTGAAGACAAAAAGCGTGAATTTTTAGACTACATCCAATTAGACACTACATTCTGATGGAGCAAGCGTTAGCGGTTTACAATTCATTAAACGGAAAAAAAGAGTCTTTTAAACCCCTTCTACCCGATCATGTGGGTATGTATGTTTGTGGTCCAACTGTTTACAGCAATGTTCACTTAGGCAATTGCAGAACCTTTATTTCCTTTGATTTAATCTTTAGATACCTTCAGCATTTAGGATATAAAGTACGCTATGTACGTAATATTACCGATGCGGGTCATTTAGAAAACGATGCTGACGAAGGAGAGGATCGAATTGCAAAAAAAGCCCGCTTGGAATCCATAGAGCCTATGGAAGTTGTTCAACGGTATACTGTAGATTTCAGAGATACCATGAAGCAATTCAACGCTTTGCCTCCCAGTATTGAACCTACTGCTACTGGACATATTGTAGAGCAGATTGAATTGATCAAAAAAATAATGGATGAAGGCTATGCCTATGAAGTTAACGGTTCTGTTTATTTTGATGTACTTCGCTTTAACAAAGACATACCCTACGGTAAATTGAGTGGACGGAATATTGAAGAATTGATCCACAATTCTAGGGCTCTTGATGGACAGTCAGATAAAAAAAATCCTCAAGATTTTGCTTTGTGGAAAAAAGCCGAGCCTCAACACATCATGCGTTGGCCCTCTCCCTGGAGTGATGGTTTTCCTGGATGGCATCTTGAATGTACGGCAATGAGCACCAAATATCTTGGAACGCAATTTGACATACATGGTGGCGGTATGGATTTAAAATTCCCTCATCACGAATGTGAAATTGCTCAAGCAGAATCTGTTTACAAAAAATCACCTGTAAATTATTGGATTCATGCCAATATGCTGACCCTTAACGGGAAAAAAATGGCAAAATCTACAGGGAATAATATACTCCCCAACGAAATGTTTAGCGGAGAAAATACCATTTTCAATAAGCCCTTCTCCCCTATGGTTGTTCGCTTTTTTATGCTACAAGCTCATTATAGAAGCATAGTAGATTTAAGTGAGAGCGCTTTAGAGGCCTCTGAAAAAGGGTTCTATCGTCTGGTAGATGCACTTCAAAAGTTGGATGGTCTTGAAGTAAGTGAAAACTCTAGTGGGTTTGAATTAAAATCGTGGACTCAAAACTGTTATACTGCCATGAATGACGATTTTAACAGCCCTGTTTTAATTGCTCATTTGTTTGACGCAGTCAAATACATCAATGCAATATCCAATGGTTTACATCACATTACTGCTGATGATTTAGCCAGTTTATCGAAAACAATTAAAGCATTCTTTTACGATGTTTTGGGATTACAAACCCCTGAAAAAAATGAAAAGAATTCAGAGGCAAGTCAGCTTGAAGGTACGCTGGAATTATTGATTAATTTAAGAAATAAAGCCAGAGCAAATAAGGACTTTGAAACTTCTGATTTGATTCGAGACAGTCTTCAAAAAATGCAAATTCAAATTAACGATACAGCCGAAGGATCTACCTTTAAGATTAACTAATACTTTTTCTCTTGAAAAAAATATTGATCTTTCCCTTAGTACTGTTAATCAAGGGGTATCAGTTATTGATCTCTCCTCTATTCCCACCCAGCTGCAGATACCAGCCCACCTGTTCTCAATATGCAAAAGAAGCATTAAATAAATACGGTCTTTTTAAAGGAGGTTGGCTTGCGGTAAGAAGGATTTCAAAATGCCACCCTTGGGGAGGATCGGGATACGATCCTATTCCTTAAAGATTAATTTCGTTTTGATTTGTTTTTAGTTACATTTACTGTGACTTTAATTCATCATATGTTTCTAGCAAAAATAGACTGGGCACCCAGTGAAACCCTCTTTAAAATAGGCTCTTTTGGAGTTCACTATTACAGTTTGATGTTTGTAATTGCGTTTGGGCTAGGATATTTTCTAATGAAAAAAATATTCGAAAAGGAAAAAATTCCAATCGAGTATCTCGAATCCCTATTTGTCTATATGGTGGTTTCAATCCTACTAGGCGCTCGCTTAGGAGATGTCTTTTTTTACAGTTGGGATTACTATCAAGACCATCTGATTGAAATTCTTTTGCCTATTAGAGAAACTCCAAATGGCTATACGTTTACAGGCTTTAGAGGTCTGGCTAGTCACGGTGCTGTGATTGGCTCTTTAATAGGGCTTTATTTATACAAACGTAAATTAAAAGAGCGATCGCTCCTTTGGGTGTTGGATCGAGTTACCGTTCCTGTAGCGCTTGGAGCAAGTTTCGTCCGTCTTGGTAACTTTTTTAATTCTGAAATTGTTGGAAAATACACAGGAACCAATTTCGGTGTAGTCTTTTTAAACAATCGGGAAACTTTACCTAGACATCCTGCCCAACTCTACGAAGCACTATGTTACCTCATCTTGTTTTTTGTTTTAAGAGCAGCATACAATTCACCCAAAAAAGACAAGCAAGGGTATATGATAGGCCTCTTTTTTACAGGTATGTTCAGCATCCGATTTTTAATTGAATTTATCAAAGAAAGTCAAGGCGGCTTTGAAGAGCTTATGCCTTTCTTTTCCACTGGGCAGTGGCTTAGTATTCCTCTTGTTATTTTAGGTTTGTTTCTGGTCTTTAGACAAAATAAAGTTGCATCCTCATGATCCCCCAGTTTCGGGTACTTTCGCTAGTACTGATTAGTTTCTTTTTTAACCAATGTCAACAGTCAAATCAAAATCAGGTTCGAGAACAAAAGGTTTTATTTAAAAATGAAGGCAAACTTTCCATACTGAACAATGAGAAGAAGATACTAGCTGAGTTTAAAATTGAAATTGCAGACAGTCCATACGAAAGACAAACTGGATTGATGTACCGCGACAAGCTCGAAAAACAACACGGTATGCTCTTTGTTTTTGAAAATAGCGAACTAAGGGGCTTTTACATGAAGAACACTTTAATTCCTTTGGATCTTATCTTTATTGATGAAGACTATGAAATTGTTCATATTCACAGTAAGGCCACACCTTACGAAACCGCGTCGATCTCCTCTCAGCTTCCTGCTAAATACGTTTTTGAGATCAATGGTGGATTAAGTAAACAAATTGGAATTCAAAAAGGGATGAAAATTAAATATAGCAAACGATGAATCCAGAAGCCATAGAAAAACTCAGCTATCCTATTGGTAAGTTTGACTGGGAAGCCCCACGAACAAAAGAAGTTTTGAATGAAGCCATTGTAAAAATCAAAAACTTCCCTGCGCAATTGAATGAACTCGTTTCACCCCTCTCAACTCCTGTTTTATTACATCGATATCGCCCTGAGGGTTGGACCATTGCGCAAGTGGTTCATCATCTGGCTGATAGTCATATGCATTCCTATTTGCGCTTTAAACATGCCCTTTTGGAAGACACACCATCAATCAAGGATTATGAAGAAGTAAAGTGGGCAAATCTACCAGATGCCTCAAGTCATGAAATTGATTACAGTCTCAACCTGATTTCGGCATTACACTTTCGCTGGGTACTTTTTTTAAAAAATCTTAGCCCTGAAGATTTCAAGCGCTCTTATTTACATCCTGAGCGGAACAAGGAATATCCTTTAGATGCTTCATTGTTGATATACGCCTGGCATGGCGAGCATCATTTGGAACACATTAAAAATGCCATCAAGAATGGTTATTAAAAGGCTGCTATTTTTTTTCTTCTAGCAGTGCATCCTTCTTTTGAGTATCATACATCACTGGGGTAGCAATAAATACAGAAGAATAAGTTCCTACGATAACCCCTATGATTAGCGCAAACATAAACCCTCGAATTGATTCCCCTCCAAAAATAAAGATGGCTAGTAAAACGATAAGGGTGGTTAATGAAGTATTTAATGTCCTGCTTAGGGTACTATTTAATGCTGCATTTACCGTATTGTTAAACTCCCATTTGGTATGTTCATTCACATATTCACGGATACGGTCAAATACTACCACGGTATCATTTAAGGAATAACCAATTACAGTAAGTATTGCGGCGATAAAGGCTTGGTTGATTTCCATACTAAAAGGCATAAAAGTGTAGGTGAGGGAAAAAATTCCCAATACAATCAATACATCGTGGAAGACAGCGGCAACTGCACCCAATGAGAATTGCCACTTTTGGAAACGCAACAATATATAGAGGAAGACTACAATCAACGAGCCAATTACTGCTAAAAATGAATTGTTTTTAATATCATCGGCAATGGTAGGTCCTACCTTGATAGAAGACATGATTCCAATCGTCTTTTCAGAACTTCCTTTGACAAAGCTCTCGTAAGTAGTCCCGTCTGGTAAATACGGTTGTAAGGAAGTGAAGAGTTTGTCGTGAATTTCTTCGTCCACGGCCACGCCCTCAACATCGACTTTATATTTAGTGGTAATTTTGAGCTGATTTTCTTCACCAAAAGTTTTGACTTCAGCACTTCCAAATTCATTGTTCAATACACTATTGATCTCTGTGGGATTCACGGCATTTTCAAAACGCACTGTGTAAGAGCGTCCTCCAACAAAATCAACTCCTTGGTTTAATCCTTGAAAAGTCAAAGATGCCAAACTGATCAAAATCAATACAGAGGAAACGATATAGGCAATTTTACGACGTTGTAAGAACGATATGCTGATTTCTGAGAGTAAGCCCTTAGTCGCCTTAGTAGAGAAGGAAACAAGCTTCCCTTTTTCATTTCGAGAGTCTACAAAAATTCTAGTAATAAAAATCGCAGTAAAAAGTGAAGTACCAATACCGATTAAAAGAGTGGTTGCAAAACCTTTAATAGGTCCAGTTCCAAATATAAATAATATCAAAGCTGTAAGCCCTGTAGTGATGTTGGCATCAAGAATTGAAGATAGGGCGTTGTTGAATCCGTCTGCTATGGCTTTTCGAATTCCCTTACCTTTTCTTAATTCTTCCCGTACACGTTCAAAAATAAGTACGTTTGCAACAACCGAAATACCAATAGTAAGAACGATACCTGCAATACCGGGAAGTGTAAGTACAGCTCCAAGCCCGGCTAAAATTCCAAAGATTAAAAGGATGTTGAGCAACAGGGCAATATCTGCAAAGACCCCTGAGCTCCCGTAATAAAACACCATCCAAAGCAGCACAAAAATCAAAGCAATAACAAAGGAATAAATTCCAGATTCAATTGCTTCTTGCCCAAGTGAAGGCCCTACAATTTCTGACTGAATAATTTCTGCAGAGGCAGGTAATTTACCCGCTCTTAATACGTTTGCCAAATCAATGGCTTCATTTAAAGAAAAATCACCAGTAATCTCTGAACGCCCTCCTGCTATAGCTCCGCTGGAAACTCCAGGAGCAGAATACACGATATCATCTAAAACGATTGCGATATTACTAGCATCTTTAAAGGCTTTACCCGTCATGTTTTCCCATATACGGGCACCTCTAGAATCCATTTGCATAGAAACCGCCGGATTCCCCAATTGATCAAAGGTTTGGATAGCATCTACTACCACTCCTCCACTTAAAGGGGCTCTGTTGTCCCTATTAGATTTTAAGGCATATAATTCTATCACATCACTGTCTGCATCAGGTTTGCCCATGGCGAAACGAACATAACGGTAATCGGTGGGCAATAATCGGCGGACATCAGGTTGGTTTAAGTAGCCTAAAATTTCATCACCGTCACGAGCGGCAAACTGAGCAAGTATAGGCCCTCCTTGGTACCCCTGACCTACAATTTTATCTAAAATCAAGTTGGTTGTAGGTGGTGTTATTGAATCTGTTGAAGCCACATCTGCTAGGAGGTCATCGATTTCAGATGCAGTATCCTTTTCTTCTAACTCCTCACCAGTTGATTGCTCTTGTTGGCTGCTTACCAATTGATTGGCCTCTATTAAAAACCCGATCAGTTCATCGTTTTTAAATGTTTCCCAAAATTCAAGTTGAGCTGTACTCTGGAGTAAGTTCTTTACACGATCTACGTCTTTAGCTCCTGGGAGCTCGACTAATATCCTGCCAGAAGTCCCTAGTCGCTGAATATTGGGCTGAGTTACTCCAAATTTATCAATACGTTTTCTAAGTACCTCAAATGCGGATACTATAGATTCGTCAATTTTTCTCCTTATGACAGCCTGAGTTTCAGCATCAGACATCTCAAAATTAATTTCATCACTTAGTGTTCGGTTACCAAAAATATCTGGAGAGGAAAGCTTTTCACCGCTTTTTACGGCCTCAAATGCTTTAAAGAAGGATTCCACGTAGGGTTCGTCTGATGACTTTTGAAGGTCATTTGCTTCATCCAAGGCTTTGTTAAAAACTACACTTCTCGTGTTTTCAGCCAGTCCTTTTAGAATGTCACGGATAGAAATTTGGAGAATCACATTAATACCTCCTTTAAGGTCTAAACCTTTATTTAATTCTTTAGCTTTTGCATCATTATAAGTGGTAAAGCCGAAAAGACTGTTATTCCCTATAGAGTCTAAGTAAGCCGCAGCTTTTTGATCTCTGACTTCTAAGTAGTCTGGGACATCTTCAGAGGTTGTTTGGATAGCATAGTTTTCAGCTTCAGTTTCAACACTACTGCTTATAAAAGTGAAAGAGAGTTGATAGATACTTACAAGGGCAAATAAGATTCCAAAAACTCTTATTAATGAATTATTTTGCATTTCAATAAAATTTAAGCTCAACTAAGGCGAGCAAATATAGGATTAAAGCTAGGAATTGACAACTCTAGAGAAGAATATTGATACTCATTAGGGATTAAGTTTTAGAGAACATCTTTAAGCGCAGCATTCATAGCTCGTACTTTGTCGGCACTGTCGCTTAATTGCTGCTTTTCTTGCTCATTTAATTTGACGTCAACTATAGCCTCTATTCCATTCACTCCAATGATACAAGGGACTCCAATACAAATATCTTCCAAACCGTATTCACCTTCTAACAAGACTGAACACGGAATCATACGCTTTTGATCACCCAAAATACTGTCGACCAAATATGCTACTGAAGCTCCAGGAGCATACCATGCAGATGTCCCTAATAATTTTGTAAGTGTAGCACCTCCAACCATGGTGTCTGCCGCTACTTTCTCTAAAGTAGTTTCATCTAAATGCTGTGAAACAGGCGCTCCATTGTAACTAGCCAAACGAGTTAAGGGTATCATGGTAGTATCACCGTGACCACCAATTACCATTCCTTGAATGTCATTTGCTGGTTTTTCCAAGGCCTTAGACAAATAAGTCTTAAATCGAGAACTATCTAAAGCACCGCCCATTCCTATAATTCGATTTTTTGGTAAACCGGTTGACTGTAAAGCCAAATAGGTCATGGTATCCATAGGGTTGGAAACCACGACTATAATCGTATCTGGAGAATACTCCAAAATACTGGAAGACACTGCTTGAACAATTCCCGCATTAATTCCAATCAGTTCTTCCCGCGTCATTCCTGGTTTACGTGGTACTCCAGAAGTGATAACGACTACATCACTTCCAGCTGTTGCTGAATAGTCATTAGTCACCCCAGTGATCGAGGTATTAAAACCAAGAGTGGTTGCTGTTTGAGAAAGATCGAGGGCTTTTCCTTCAGCGACTCCTTCTTTGATGTCTAATAAAACTACTTTACTTGCTATTCGTTTCTGGGCGATGTATTCCGCACAAGAGGCTCCTACATTTCCAGCCCCTACTATTGTTACTTTCATTAAGCTACTTTTAATTAAATTTTTTAATGTTCAACTCTTATTGTGTCTATACGTCTATATTGGCGTAAATGGCATTCTTTTCAATAAACTCTCTTCTCGGTGGGACTTCATCCCCCATCAGCATAGAGAAGATCCGATCGGCTTCCCCTCCATTATCGATGGTCACTTTTCGCAGTGTTCGTTCCTCTGGGTTCATCGTTGTATCCCACAATTGCTCTGCATTCATTTCTCCTAAACCTTTGTAGCGTTGTACTGAAGATCCTGAGCCATAGTCTTGCATTAAGCGATCGCGCTGGTCGTCGTTCCAAGCGTAACTCTTTTTTTGCCCTTTTTTGACAAGATATAAAGGAGGAGTGGCAATATAAATGTAACCTGCTTCTATCAACTCTTTCATATAACGGAAGAAAAAAGTAAGTATTAAAGTTGAGATATGACTCCCATCTACATCTGCGTCACACATGATGACTATTTTGTGATATCGCAATTTGTCGAGATTTAATGCTTTGCTATCTTCCTCTGTTCCTATGGTAACTCCAAGAGCTGTATAGATATTACGGATTTCTTCATTTTCAAAGACTTTGTGTTGCATCGCCTTTTCAACATTTAAAATCTTACCTCTCAAAGGAAGAATGGCTTGAAAATTTCGATCACGACCCTGTTTGGCAGTACCACCTGCAGAATCACCCTCAACGAGGAATACTTCACAGAGCGCTGGATCTTGTTCAGAGCAGTCAGACAACTTCCCTGGAAGTCCCCCTCCGCTCATAACGGTCTTTCGTTGAACCATCTCACGTGCTTTTCGAGCAGCATGTCTGGCCTGAGCAGCAAGAATTACCTTCTGAACAATGGTTTTTGCATCATTTGGATTTTCCTCAAGGTAATTTTCCAACATTTCTGAAACGGCTTGAGAAACAGCTGAAGTCACCTCTCTATTTCCCAATTTTGTTTTTGTCTGGCCTTCAAACTGTGGCTCACCAACCTTTACAGAAATAATTGCTGTCAAACCTTCTCTAAAATCATCACCTGCAATTTCAAATTTCAACTTATCCAATAAGCCTGAGCTGTCGGCATACTTCTTTAAAGTTGTAGTCAATCCTCTGCGAAAACCAGAAAGGTGAGTACCTCCTTCGTGTGTATTGATGTTGTTGACGTAAGAGTGAAGGTTTTCTGAAAAGGAAGTATTGTAAGTCATAGCGACTTCAACAGGGGTTCCATTCTTTTCTCCTTCCATAGAGATTACATCACCAATGATAGATTCTCTAGTTTCATCTAAAAAACGGATAAACTCTTTTAAACCTTCTTTGGATAAAAATTCTTCACCAACAAATTCCCCTTTCTCATCTTTTTGGCGTTTGTCGACTATTGAAATTTTAATTCCTTTATTTAAATAGGCCAACTCACGCATACGAAGCGATAAAGTTTCGTAATTGTATTCTAGTGTTTGAGTAAAGATTTGTGGATCGGGCTTAAACGTTACTACAGTTCCTTTTTGATCTGTTGTTCCAATCTCTTTTACTGGAGAGAGTGTTTTCCCTCTTTCGTATTGCTGCTCCCAAATCTTTCCTTCGCGATAAACAGTGGCGGTTAAACTTTCAGATAATGCATTGACACAAGAAACTCCTACTCCGTGAAGTCCTCCTGATACTTTATAAGAATCTTTATCAAATTTTCCTCCGGCTCCAATTTTAGTCATTACCACTTCAAGGGCTGATACACCTTCTTTTTTATGCATGTCAACTGGAATCCCACGACCGTTATCTTGAGTCGTAATTGAGTTATCTTCATTGATGATAACCGAAATTTCATCACAATGACCTGCTAATGCTTCATCAATAGAATTATCTACAACCTCGTAGACTAAATGATGTAATCCTCGTGTTCCAACATCACCAATATACATGGATGGACGCATACGAACATGTTCCATTCCTTCCAGTGCCTGAATACTATCTGCGGAGTAATTTTTATTCTGATTTTCTTCGCTCATAATTGTTTAAGTTAACGCCTAAAAATGGCCGACTAACAAATATAATTATATGAGGTGGCAAATTGCTCCTAAAGCCTTGTAGATATGGCGAAGTTATCAACAAAAAGTGTGGAAAAATTAGTGCATTTATCGGTAAAAAAATTCCCGTTTAAACTAGTCCTCATACCCTTGCTCGTGCACCCTTGCTACAGCACGTCCACTGGGATCATTTTGATTTTGAAAAGCAGCGTCCCAAGCTAGGGCAACAGGGGTACTACAAGCCACTGAGGGTACTGATGGAACACTTAATGCAGCAGCTTCACTAGGAAAATGCGATTCAAAAATTGTGCGGTAATAAAACTCTTCCTTGTTTTGAGGAGTTTGAACAGGAAAACGATAATGAGCATTTTCCATTTGCTCGTCATTTACCTCGCTTTCGACCAACTCTTTGAGCGTGTCGATCCAACTGTAACCCACACCGTCTGAAAACTGTTCTTTTTGTCTCCAAGCTACACTTTCGGGTAGGTAATTTTCAAAAGCCTTTCTCAATACCCATTTTTCCATTCGATCAGAAGTAATCATTTTATCTTTAGGGTTTAGTCGCATTGCAACTTCAATAAATTCTTTATCCAAAAAAGGAACTCTCCCCTCAATACCCCAAGCGGCTAAAGACTTATTGGCACGTAAACAATCGTATTGGTGTAATTTTTCTAGTTTTCGTACTGTTTCTTCGTGAAATTCTTTTTCGTTTGGAGCTTTGTGAAAGTAAAGATAACCACCAAATAGCTCATCAGCTCCTTCGCCAGAAAGCACCATTTTAATACCAAGCGCTTTAATCGCTCTTGCCATCAAATACATGGGCGTGGAGGCTCTTATGGTGGTAATATCATAAGTTTCCAGATGATAAATCACTTCTCGAATAGCGTCTAAACCTTCCTGAATTGTAAATTTAATTTCATGGTGGATCGTGCCTATGTGTTTTGCAACCTCTTGGGCAGCAGCCAAATCAGGCGAGCCTTCCAGGCCAACAGAAAAGGAATGCAGTTGGGGCCACCAAGCTGCTTGCTGGTCGTCGGTCTCAACACGATGCGCTGCATATTTTTTTGCTAGAGCTGAAGTGATAGAAGAGTCCAAACCACCAGAGAGTAAGACACCGTAAGGAACATCACTCATCAATTGCCTGTGCACTGCAGCTGACAAAGCATCGTGAAGATCCTCAATCGAGGTCATATTGTTTTTTACATTGTCAAACTCTTTCCAATCGGGCGTGTACCAAGCTGTGGGCTCACTGTCACCACTGTGAAAATAATGTCCTGGAGGAAACAATTCAATTTTTGAACAAACTCCTTCTAGAGCTTTTAATTCAGAAGCAACATAAAATGTTCCGTCTCCGTCCCACCCCATATAAAGTGGTATAATTCCCATATGATCACGGGCAATAAAAAATTCATTATTAGATTCATCAAAAATTGCAAAAGCAAAAATTCCATTTAATTTTTCAACAAAAGAAGGCCCTTCATTTTCATAAAGAGCTAAAATGACTTCGCAATCTGATTGAGTTTTAAATTGATATGAAGACTCATAAGGAGCTCTTAACTCGCGATGGTTGTATATTTCTCCATTAGCCGCTAAAACTAAATTGCCTGATGGACTAATTAAAGGCTGCTTCCCTGATGTTGGATCGACTATTGCCAATCGCTCATGAACCAATATAGCCTGATCGGAACTGTAAATTCCACTCCAATCCGGCCCTCTATGTCGGAGGTTCTTAGACATTTCTAATAATTCTGGTCTTAATTTCTCGGAAGATTGCTTTAAATCAAAAGCACATACAATACCACACATAATATTTTTTTAGTAAAAGTACACTTTGAGGAAATAAATTAATAGTAATTATAGTTTTTAGTTTAAAAAACAAACTTGAATTACTTATTTAAGTTTAAATATTAACTTTTAGAGAAGAATCTGAAGTTTTACTGAAAATAATTAAGTGGTAGTCTAGTTGATCCTATTGCTGTAAACAATTTTTCCGTCCACTAAAGTAGCAACGACACGAGTCTTAAGGATGCGTTTTTCACTTACTTTAATGATATCTCGGTCCAGGATAATAAAGTCTGCTACTTTACCTGCTTCTATTGAACCTTTTTCTTTGTCTTCAAAGTTTGCATATGCTCCCCAAATAGTCATCCCTTTTAGAGCTTCAATCACCGATAATTTATTTTCGGGGAGATACCCCTCTTCTGGAAAAGCTTCACTGTCTTTACGGACAACCGCAGCATAAAATGTTTTAAAAGGATTTACATCCTCAACAGGAAAGTCAGTCCCCAAAGCTATTCTACCCGATTGTTCAAGTAGCGCTTTATTGGCATAAGCACCGTACAAGCGATCTTCGCCTAAACGATCTTCTGCCCAATACATATCGCTAGTAGCATGGGTGGGTTGTACTGAGGGAAGGATTTTTCTATTGAATAACTTGATGTCGTTGGTATCGATGATTTGGGCGTGCTCTACGCGCCATCTTGGATCATCAGAAAACACCAAAGCTTTATTGTAAGCCTCAAGTACTACTTGATTGGCTGCATCACCTATAGCATGGGTATTCATTTGAAAGGGAGAGGCTGCTAATTTGTATGCTAAAGCTTCAAGTGAATCCTTAGAAGTTATAAAAGCACCGGTATGATTGTCTAGATCGCTATAAGAGTCTTTTAGTGCAGCTCCTCTTGAGCCTAAAGCTCCGTCTGCATAAACTTTAAATGAACGCACGTTAAGTTTATCCGTTTTATAAGGTCCTTCTTTTAGAAAATAATCCACATTATCTTGGGAATTAGAAATCATGGCATAGACTCTGATGGTGAGCGCACCGGTTTTATGAAGGCTGTCAATTAAAAAAATATCTTCCCTGTCTAAACCTGCCACAGAGACAGTCGTTAAGCCGTTAGCAAAACTAATCTCTTCTGCATCCTGAAGTGATTTGATTTTATCTTCAACGCTTGGCTTCGGAAGAATATTAGTCACCATTTGCATAGGTGCATCGATAAGAACCCCCGTTAATTTTCCATTTTCTTTTACAATTTGTCCTCCTGTTACTTCAGTGTCTAGAGTAATTCCAGCAAGATCTAAGGCTTTTTGATTAACCAGCATTGCGTGACCATCAATTCGCCTCAAAGCAACAGGAATATCTGGAAATAAAAGATCTAATTGTTCTTTGTTTGGAAGTCTTTTGATTTTCCAATCATTTTGATCCCATCCGCGACCAGTGATTGCATTAAGCTCCTTGTTAGTCTCATAGCGTTTGACACGATCCAATACATCCTCAAAGCTTTTAGTTCCAACTAAATCAACCTTATTTAAACTTAAACCAAGGCTTAAAAAATGACAGTGAGAATCAATAAATCCAGGATACACGGGTAACTCTTGCAAATCAAGCACCTTTTTTGCAGTGTATTGCTCCAATAGCTCTTCACCACCGACGTCCACGAACTTTCCATCGTCAACAACAAATGCAGAAGCTTTTAAATTATTTTGTCCCAGCGTATAGACATTAGCGTTATGAACTATTAAATCCACTTTACTTTGACAAGAGGATAACAGTAATCCGACTATTAAGCTGAATCCAACAAAATGTCTATTTATTTTCATATTGATTGTGTGATTTGGATCATATAATTTAAACTTGGCAAATGTAATGAAAATGAACGATTTCATTCAAATTACTTTTTTAACAATTTTTTGCGATTCACTAATATTGAAAATCAAATTTATAAGTTACCCCTCCTAGTAACAATAAAGATGGCTCTTGAAAATAGCCCCATTGACCGTGAATATCACTATTGGAGAATCTTCCCTTGACAAAAGCGTCAAATTGTTCATTTAGTTTTATTGTAAGATGAGCTGAAGACCTTAAAAATAAGGGCAAGCTAATTTCCTCAGGATAAATGCTCTGATTTGCTTGGTCTTGCAAAATAATGTGTTCTAAAGCAGATCTGTTGCCCCAGACTTCTCCGTTAAAAGCCAAGGTCAAAATATCTTTAAATTTAAATTGACTTTTCAAATTCATCTGTAAAGCCGGAATATTATACATTACTTGATCATCAGTAAGTTCGAAATGGCGATATACAGTTTCGAAATGAACAAAATTATTTTTTGCTAAATCAATCCTTAATCGAGCTTTTACACCATACAAATAGACATTGGCATATTTGTTCTCAAAGGAATTTGAGAGCCTGTATGCATCATTACTCCCTTTGATATCCAAGGGCAAACGCTGATAAAATTGATAGTTTTCAACCTGATCGTACAACAGCCCAAAATTAAAATTTAAGACAGAAGAGACGCTAGAACGAATCCCCAGCATGGCGTTATACCTATTAAAAGTTGGTCTTAATTCTGTAATTGGAACAATATAAGGATTGAAGATCGCAGTCTCACGATAACTATTTACCCGAACCCCACCGCTGGCTGTAAGATAAGGAGCAATTGAATTCCCTTTCTTTTGATAAAAAACCTCTATTTCTGGATAATAATTTAGTTTAGAGCTCAAGCTTTCATCACCTTCAAAATAGGCCACCCCAGCTCCAATCTTAAGTTTTAAATCATTTTCATTGTAAAGCCACTCTAAACCAACTTTGCCAATTCCTTGAGTAAATTCTTGAGTTTGATTTTCAAAAAAAGGCTGGCTAAACAAACTATTTTGCCCTTGAATTTCTGTGTTTGCTTGAAATTTACCTCCGGCAAAGGGTGCAGTAAAATCTGCTTTAACGTTAAGTTGTTGCTCAGAAGTTGTAAAATTATCATAAGTAATATTGGCCTGAAAAGACAAACTTCTTAAAAAAGAATCAAACCAATCCCAATAGGTTCTAAACTTAAAATAGTTCCTTTTTACTTCAGGTGTTAAAGATCCGATGAGTAAGTCGTCCCAATTTCGATCATACAGGCCAAAATAATTGTTTTTCTGAGCCGTAAATTGCAATTGAGTATTGACATTGTAATTGTTGCTTCTCAAATTGTGATGTGCTCCAAACTGACTAAAGCTCTGTGAGCTTTTTAAGAGCGAATTTCCTACGTCACTTCCAAATCCATCTCGATAAACATTCAGACCAAAGCGCTGTGTACGATCAAGTTCTATGACACTTGAGATGTTGAGATAAAGCTGACTCTTAGAGCCAAAGCCTCCACTAAAAAATGTATTGTAAGGAGTTGAAGAAGACCGCTTTTTTAACTTTAAAGGAGTGGCTTTGTTAGGTTCAAAGGTGGACACAACATCGATCGGTATAATCTTATATATCAGCGTTTTATTTGTTGCCTTTAAACTATCTGGAATCTTTGGTCCTTCAGTTATCTTAAACGCATCTGATAAACTAGGGGTGTAGGATTTTACAACGAGAACCTCTTGGGTTGAAAGATCTTCATTTGTATCATCTTGTGCGTATAGAAAACCGTGGCCAAACCACAAGAAGAGTAATGCATAAACTAAAGAAATATCAATCTTCATCTGCCTCTGATTTTTCGCTTACAGTATAAAGCTCTAATAAACTATTAGCCTCTTCAATTTGATTAGGATACGCATCAAAATTTTCAATTATTGATTCTAGCACGAATACTGCTTGAAAACTATCTTCTAAGGCATAGTAATTCTTAGCTAAGAGCAATAGGGCCTTGACATTCCAAATTCCACTTGCACTTCCCAGTTGAGCTATTTTACCAATAAGTTCGTTTGATGCTTCAAATTGTTTTTCGTCGTACAATTGGTAAGCTCTATAATAAAGCGCTTCTGCGACAATGTTGGGCTCTGGGGCTGTCTCTAACATTTTATAAGTTGTAGCAGCAGTCAAAGAATCTTTAATCGCCAATGCCGATTTAGCTTTTAATGTCAATGCATCCCATTTAAGGTTCGGCTCCAAGTGTGACAGGCTCAAAACTCGCTCAGTCAAAGTCAGAGTTTTAAGATAGGCAGCTTCAGAATAATAGGCTTGCATTAAATTCAACAAGGCAAAACGCTTATTCTCCTTAAATGATGCAATTGAATCAAGTTTTTCTAGATATGGAATCGACTGACCAAACTCTGATTTACTTTTCAATAAACTAATTAGGCGTACTAGAGCTTTTTCGCTATAATTTGTAATACTGCCCTGAGCCAGTTCCTCGTAGGCCAACTGAGCATTTTCCATGTCTTGCTTTTCAAAATAGAGCTCTGCTAGATAGTAGGTCGCTGTGAGAAAATAGGTTCCCTGAGGATAATTCTCTAGATATTCTGACAACAAACGCTCTGCAGTCTTAGAGTTGCCTTCTAAAAAGCGTTTTTCTGCAGCTTCAAAAGCTGTTTTTTCTAGTTCGTTATCTGTAAAAGTTGTCAAGCCTTGAGATCGAACCCACTGGCTAAATTTACCAACGGTCCCCTGATCTACTGCAATTTCACGGAGTGTTCTAACAGCCTGTTGGGCTACTGCATAGCGCTTGTATTTTACAGCCACCTCTTCAAGAACCATTTGCGCTTGCGCATAGCGCTCTGTATTGTACAAAATCAAGCCTTTATTTAATGCAGCTTGTGCCAAGTAAGGACTGCTGTTAAATTCATTCAATAAGCGGTCATAGATAGCAATCGCATTGTTGAAATCCCTTTCCCTACTGTATGCTGATGCCAATTCGAACAAAGTATCATCTAGAAGGGGGTCTCGAGGGTACTGACGCTGAAGCAGCAACAGCGTCTCAATTTTTTTGGGGTTACTATCAACAAACCCATAGCTCATTGCTTTTTGAAAATTGGGATATGCTCCTTTAGTTTCGTTTAATGCAACAGCTTTATTGTAATATTCCATTGCAGGCCAGTACTTTCTCATGGCAAACGAACAATCTCCCATTCTCAAAAAAGTATCTCTTTGAAAACTGGTGTCAAAGGTGCTGTTTTTAGAATCAAATTCTTCAAAGGCTTTCAAGGCAAATGGGTACTCTCCCAATTTAAAGTAAACGTATCCTATATCGTAATCAATTCTTTTGTAGGAATCCACCAACTTTCGGTTTGGATGTTTTTTAAACTCTTTAAAATACTCTAACGCACTGTCGAACTGATTCCTCTCATAGTCAGATCGTCCTAACCAATAAAGTGCATAGGCCTCTACAAAGTCATTTTCGTTTATTTTTAAAACTCGCTTTAACAAGTTGCTCGATTCACTGTATTTAGAATTGTTAAATTCTACGATTGATTGGAGTAAAAGCACTTGCTCCAGTGTTTCTTTGTCTTTATAGCCGCTTTTTTGATCTAAGATTTTAATTGCCTCCAAATAATTTCCCTCCTTAGTATAGGAGCTTACCAAGAGTTCACCTATCAATTCAGACTGTTGGTGTTTGGGATAGGCATCTAAAAAGTTAATTAAAACTTGCGGAGGGGTTTTATAGGGATTTCCAATCTCATAACTCAGCTTAGCATAATTAAAAAAAGCGTCTTCTTTAACCTCTGAATCAAAATTCATTTCTGAAGCTCTTTTAAATGCATTTTGAGCTGCTGTTTTATTGTTTATTCGCAGGTAACAATCAGCCAAATAATAATAAGCATTTTGTGCTAGGGCATTATTCCCACTTGTAATTTTATTAAATTGAGTCAAGGCTTTATCATAGCTTTGGGTTTTGTAATATGCAAATCCCAATTGGTAGTAGTCTGTATTGTTCCATTTTCCTTTTTTCCCTTCATAGGCTTCCAAGTAGGGAATGGCAGCTGCATATTCACCAAGATTAAAGTGACTTTCTCCTATGATTTTTGAGGCCTCTGAGACTACATTAACAACAGGGTCATCAAGCACCTTTTTTGCTAATTCAATGGCCTGTTTAAAGCGACCCAAACGGAAATTCATGTCTGCCTGAAAATAGTTTAGGTTCTCTTTTTGATCAGGATCTGAAATATCGCTGAATTCAGATACTGCTGTATCGTAATCGTCCAACTGATATGCGATATGACCAAGGTAGTAATGGGCATCTGATTCGTATTCTTTATCGTTCTTTACCTTTTCTAAATAAGGCTTAGCTTGTTTGTATCGCTTGGCGGAAAAAAGGGTATATCCTTTATTAAAATTGTAAACAGGAATTTCAAGTTTTGGAATTTGACTTTCGGAAACTCTTGAAAACCATTTTAATGCATAACGGTATTTTTCATTATTAAAATAATAATTCGCAACATCAAAGTCTATAGTAGCTGATTCTTTAGTGTTAGGATACTCGCTTTTAAACTGCATTAACATTTTTTCTGCAGCTGAATAATTAAGTCGAAGGGCATTAGACAATAAATTAAATTGATTTTGCTGTTGTTCTTCAGCTGAGGCATAGGCATCATCAGCAAATACACTCGCCTGCCAGGAAGCAGGAAAATATCCTAATCCAATATAGCGTGCAGCCAAGTCATCAGCTCCTTGAGAATGATAGAGTTGACCCCATACAAAAAGAGGCAACAAAAATGCAAAGAAATAGTAAATCCGACTTTTTTTGGAAGGAAAAATCATCTGCATAAAGGTACTCGTTTCGATATGCTTTTTTAACGATAAAAACTGCTGAAACGTATATTTTTATTAACAAAATATCACCGAATTCTACAAAAAACATACCTTTAACTAAAATCATATATTCAATGCAAAACACCGTAGTTTCTCTTCAAAATGCTACAATTCAAAATGAAAATAAGGTTGTTTTAACCAACATTAACTTTAATGTAAATACTGGTGATTTTGTTTTTTTAATCGGGAAAACTGGAGCCGGTAAAAGCAGCCTGCTCGAAGTACTCTATGGGGACTTACCTTTATCTGCTGGAAAGGGCTCTATAGTGGGCTACGATCTGGAAAAGTTAAAAGACCGAAATATTCCTTCTCTTAGAAGAAAATTAGGTGTAGTTTTTCAAGATTTTAAACTTTTACCTGACCGAACTGTATTTGAAAACCTGGCTTTTGTTTTAAAGGCAACTGGTTGGAGTGATAAACAAAAAATACAAACTCGTGTCAATGAAGTACTTGACATGGTTAAAGTGGGATCAGATTTCCATAAATTTCCCTTTGAACTGTCAGGGGGTGAGCAGCAACGCGTTGCCATTGCCCGTGCTTTGCTAAATCATCCTGAACTCATTATAGCAGACGAACCAACGGGTAATTTAGACCCTGAAACTAGTCAAGAAATCATGTCCCTCTTTAAAGAACTTCACAAAGGGGGTATCAGCATAATCATGGCAACTCATGATTATAATATGATAGTAAAGTTTCCAGGAAAAATATTCCAATGCAGCGAAGGAAAACTACAGGAGGTTATTGCAAAAAAGTAAGCTTAGGCCTTTTGACGTTTTCTTTCATTCTCGTCTAAAAACACTTTGCGAAGTCTCAAAGATGAGGGTGTAACTTCAACATATTCGTCTTTTTGTATGTACTCAAGCGCTTCCTCCAAGGAGAATTTGATAGGGGGAGCTAATTTGACTTTATCGTCTGAACCTGCAGCTCTTACATTGGAAAGCTTTTTGGTTTTGGTGACGTTGACTACCAAGTCATCTTGCCTGGTGTTTTCACCAATTACTTGCCCGGTATAAATATCCTCGTTGGGAGCGACAAAGAATTTTCCTCGCTCTTGGAGTTTGTCTAACGAATAAGGGATGGCTGATCCCTTTTCCATGGAGATCAAAGATCCGTTTATTCTTCCTGCAATTTCTCCTCTATACGGACTGTATTCAATAAATCGGTGGTTCATTATGGCTTCTCCTGCAGTTGCAGTAAGCAATTGATTTCGTAAACCTATAATACCCCTAGACGGTATCTTAAAATCGCAAACCATACGACTGCCCTTAGGATTCATGCTGAGCATTTCTCCTTTTCGCTGAGTCACCATCTCGATGGCTCTTCCTGAAACCTCCTCGGGAAGGTCGATTGTCAACTCTTCGATTGGTTCCATTTTTTGACCGTCAATTTCTTTAATGATTACTTGAGGCTGACCGATTTGCAATTCATAGCCTTCTCTTCGCATGGTTTCAATCAATACAGATAGATGGAGTACTCCCCTACCGTAAACAATAAATTTATCAGCACTGTCGGTGTGTTCGAGACGCATGGCTAGATTTTTCTCCAGCTCTCTTTCCAAACGTTCTCTGATATGCCTTGAGGTTACAAATTTCCCTTCTTTTCCAAAAAAAGGAGAATCGTTAATGGTAAACAGCATACTCATGGTAGGTTCGTCAATTGCTATGGTGGGTAAAGGCTCTGGACTTTCAAAATCAGCTACAGTATCCCCTATCTCAAAACCGTCTAGACCGATGATAGCACATAAATCCCCAGCATCGACTCGATCAACTTTTTTTCGTCCTAAGCCATCAAAAAGATGCAACTCTTTTATTTTGGAAGGACTTTGTGAACCGTCTCTTTTAATCAAGTTTACCCTCATTGAAGTGTCCAAATGTCCTCTTTGCAATCGACCAATTGCAATTCTACCCGTAAAAGATGAAAAGTCTAAGGAGGTGATCAACATTTGAGTATTCCCCTCTTTGATTTCAGGACTAGGAACGTGTTCCAATACCATATCAAGGAGTGGCTCTATTGATTCTGTTGGTGTCTTCCAATCCTCTGCCATCCAATTATTTTTTGCTGACCCGTAGACTGTGGGGAAGTCCAGTTGCCATTCTTCTGCACCTAGTTCAAACATTAGATCAAAAACATCTTCATGAACTTGTTCAGGCGTACAATTTTCTTTGTCAACTTTGTTGACAACCACTATGGGTTTCAATTTCAGGTCAAGCGCTTTTTTTAAAACAAAACGGGTTTGAGGCATGGGTCCCTCAAAAGCATCGACAAGAAGTAATACCCCGTCTGCCATGTTGAGAACACGCTCAACTTCACCGCCAAAATCAGCGTGACCTGGAGTGTCAATGATATTAATTTTAGTGCCTTTGTATTGAACTGCTACATTTTTGGAAAGTATAGTAATTCCCCTCTCTCTTTCCAAATCGTTATTGTCAAGAATGAGATCACCTGTACTTTCATTGGTTCTAAATAAATTACAGTGATGAAGTATTTTATCGACTAGTGTTGTTTTTCCGTGATCAACGTGAGCGATGATGGCAATATTCTTAATAGAACTCATAGCATTTTTTAAGCGCTGCAAATATATTACTAATTCTAGCGAGAGTCTCTAAGGAATTCAATAAATAATAGCTTTAGAGGATGGAACAAAAAATTAGAGCTAAAAAAGTATGCTGAATAAAGCGTGCTTTAGAAAAGGCTTTGGCTTAATATTTGTAAATTTGCAATCTTAAAGTTCATTGAAACTCTTGGGGTCGACTGGTTTTGACAGCAGGACGCATGAAAAGGTAAGCAAGTCGAGCGCTGAATTACAGCTCGTAAATCTCATTTTTCACATTTTTAAATGGCGAAAATAACTACGCTCTAGCTGCATAATTAACCGAATCACAGTAAGTTAATGCCAAGTTCCGACCAGGTC
>Ga0181563_10000382_pt1 | contig 41716 bp, 40 predicted proteins | sample 011ome_25_FD_133759 | JGI IMG/M metagenome (GOLD analysis project Ga0181563, IMG submission 133759) | Coastal salt marsh microbial communities from the Groves Creek Marsh, Skidaway Island, Georgia - 011512CT metaG (megahit assembly) | ecosystem: Environmental > Aquatic > Marine > Intertidal...
CCCAAAACTATGGCTGTTGCTAGGGCGATTCGATCAGGTAGGGGACCTGAGATCAGTGGGATGGGGTAGCCGTGGGCTTGTTCAAAATCAGCTCGCGAATTGGCAATCAGATGATGCATGTGTTCCCGCATCCGATGTCCATCGCGGAGTGGGTCGGCAACCCAATCAAAATCAATGTCGCACCACAGGAGAATTTCGTATCTGAGCAATTGAGCAAGGTCGAATTCTGATGGATCAGCAAAATACAGCCGCGAATACATGGGGGTTGTGATCGCGGCAGGATCGCACACCAAGATGGCGCCCGGGTTGACCTCGGCAGCGTGGTCCTCCGCAGCAAATTGTCCGCGGAGAATTTCCACTTGGTCACCAAGTTCAGGCGTGCGACCATGGCGCTCGCACCATTCACGCAAATACTCGGGAACAACTATCGCATTCATGCCCTGGTCATTGAGTGCGCCCGCCAAGGCGATGGCGAGTGTGGACTTGCCTGAGCTCTCCGCACCCAGGAGGCCGATTCGCCGAACACGGGGCACTCGGCTGTGTTCATCGAGTGCACTCATGGACAACAGTTTAGAGTCAGGGTGTGCAGGTGAGTCAGTTCAGTTACGTGGCGGTTCTCGCGTTCGTCATCGTCGGTTCTATCTGGCTTGAAGTAGTCCTGCGCACCCGAGTGCTCGTTCGACCGCGGAGATTGACACTGACGATCATTCCTGTGCTTGCGCCGTTCCTTCTATGGGATGCCTATGCAATTTCCCAGGGGCATTGGTGGTTTGACGAGTCAAGAATTCTGGGACTGTATTTGCCCGGTGATATTCCAGTGGATGAACTTCTGTTCTTCATTGTGATCCCATTCGCGTCCGTGTTGACCATCGAGGCAGTGCGAAGCGTTAAAGGTTGGACTGTGGGAGATGAGAGCTGACATGTCGTACACCACAATCGGAGTCCTTGCTGTGGTTGCCGCAGTCGTGGCCGATCTTCTGCTTTTTCGAACAAAACTCGTGACCCGCAAAGTTTTCTGGGTTTCTTACGCCATCATTGTTTTTTTCCAACTGATCACCAACGGGCTTTTCACTGGATTCCAAATCGTGAAGTACAGCGGCGATGCCATTATTGGTTCAACATCTCCTGTTGAAACTGCTCCTCCATTTATCGGGGACGGACGCATCGCCTTTGCGCCAGCAGAGGACTTGCTCTTTGGGTTCTCTCTCGTTCTGCTATCACTGAGCCTCTGGGTGTTCTGGGGACGGCGTGGAATTGATCGCACACCCATGTCAGGCCCACCTATCTGGAGGAAAGATTCTGCAGGGAAACAGGCTGGACAATTTGATTAGGCGTCAGGGTTTATGCCTTTAACATGCCCCGGCCCGTATTTTCTGCGCGCTTTGCGCGCATGACGCCAGGCGGGAAATGCAACCCAAAAGCGAGTTCGTAAGGGGACTGAGGCCCGTTTTTTGAATACTTCAAAATCAATTTCTTCAACTCGGTTAGCGATTCCGCAATAAAGAATTCGAGCGGCATTGATGCAATCCTGCGAGGAGGGGTGCAGCATTTCAATACCGACAACCGATTGAGCGTCGAGTCTGCGCACTCGGTCGATTTGGTGTCGAAGCGCAGCTTTGATCTGTGGTGTCATGTGGCGCCTTTCAAGATCTTCACGGGTGACACCAAAGCGCGCGAGTTCATCGAGTGGCAGATACACGCGACCACGATCAAGGTCTTCGTTGACATCCCTGATGAAGTTGGCCAACTGAAAGGCAACACCCAAGTCTTTTGCTCGCTCATAGGCTTCGGGGCTTGTCGGTTCGAGAATTGGCACCATTTGCAGGCCAATGACTGCTGCGGAACCGTAGACATATTCGTAAAGGTCATCAAATGTCGGGTACTCGGTAACCGTGAGATCCATGGTCATGGAATGCAGAAACGCATCAAAGTGTTCAAGGGGGATATTCCAGCGCCGAACCGTGTGAACAACGGCGCGACACACTGGGTCCTCGGAAATTCCTGCCCGGACATCGTGCATGAATTTCTCGCCCCAACTGCGCAACCATTCGGCTTTTTCAGCATCGGAGAGAGTCGAGTCCAGGTCATCGACAATTTCATCGGCATAGCGGGCAAATCCATAGAGGGCGTGCACGTATGGTCGTTTGCCGGGTGGCAAGAGAAGTGTTGCTAGGTAATAGGTTTTGCCGTGCTTGGCGTTGAGCTCGCGGCAGACTTCATAGGACGCAATGAGTTCGGGGTCGGTGATCCCGGCTTGTTCATAATCCTTGCGGTGGCTCAACGGGTGGCCCGCGAACGGTAGTTATGGTCCTTGCCTGTGACCCGCTCAGCAGCCAGGCGGCCCGAAATCAAAACCATGGGAACACCTACGCCTGGTTGAGTTCCTGAGCCCGTGAAGACTACATTCTCACCCCACATGTTTCCGGGGCGAAACGGTCCCGTTTGGCCAAAGGAATGTGCCGCAGCAAATGGGGCGCCGCGCTCCATACCTCTGTCAGACCAGTCCAAGGGCGTTGTGACATCGAGGACTTCGATTGAATCACTCAAGCCGACATAGCCGCGCTCTTCAAGTACGCGTAGGCATTCGTCGCGGTAACGGGGCTCGATCGCCTTCCAGTCAATGGAGGCATCAAGGTTGGGGGTTGGGAACAGAATGTAATAAAGCTCTTTGCCCTCGGGTGCCAAGCTCGGATCCGAGTAGCTCGGGTTGGTCACCAAGATGCTGGGGTCGCTCATGAGTTGTTTTTTATCGATGAGCTCGGTGAAAACGTTCTTCCAAGATTTTCCAAAATGAATATTGTGATGCGCGATCTTTGAATATTTTTGGGTTGACCCAGCCAACATGAGGTAGCAGGACGGGGAGTAATTCAGGCGCTTGACCGACCATGGCTCCGTGCCAAGGAGTTCCTTGTATGCCACGGGCAGATCAGGATTGAGAACAACGACATCAGCAGAGATGAATTCGCCATCAGCCGTGAGAACACCGGTTGCGCGCCCATTGCTGTGCACAACTGATTCAACGGTCGTGTTGTATTTGAAGTTCACTCCATGCTTTTCTGCCGCCGCTGCCATGGCTTTGGGCACGGAATGCATCCCGCCACGCGGGAAGAACACGCCGGCGACTGAATCCATGTAGGCGATAACTGCATAGATCGCGAGCGCGTCGTAGGGAGACAAACCCGCATACATTGCTTGGAATGAGTAAATGCGCTCCGTGCGCGGGTCTGTCATGTACTCGCGCACCTTAGGAGCTAATTTGCGGAATCCCCCAATGGCAACAAGTTTGGCCAAGTCTGGTGTGAGCAAATCAAGTGGTGAGTCAATATTGCGGTCAATGAAGTCCTTCATTTCATATTGATAAAGTTTAGAAACAAAGTCAACGTATTTTTCAAATCCTGCCGCCTCTTTGTCACCGATCACCTGACTGATCTCTTGTGACATTTCCTTAACGTCACTGTGTACGTTCAACACTGAACCGTCGGGATAGAAAGCTCGATACAGGGGAGAGACAGGGTCGAGAGTCAACCAGTCTTCCATGGTCTCGCCGATGCAATCGAAACAGTCAGCGATCAAGTCGGGCATGGTGAGAACTGTTGGGCCCGTGTCTGCGTGGTAGGTGCCGGTGGGGCCCTGCATCTCAATGCGCCCAGCGCGGCCTCCGGGAATTGCTTCACGTTCAATGACGGTTACGGTTCGTCCCGCACCAGCCAGGCGCATTGCGGCTGAGAGGCCCGCAAGGCCAGCGCCGACGACGACGACGTTCTCCGATGGACCCGTTACCGTGCGCGGAGCGGGCAGGAGTCGATTCAATGCATTCGTTGCTAATCCCACAATCACACTTTCCTTTTGGTGGCGGCATATGCCAGGTTTGTAAGTACTTCTTTGGCCCCTTTTTCGAGGTCGGCTGAGTTCAAAGATTCAATTGATTGCTCGAGCAGTTCACCGATCAAGTTTTCGGTGTAGTCGAGTGCCCCGGTGCTTTGGATGACCTCGCGGAGGGTGCTCACACCATCAAGATTGAGGTGCTCATCGCCCAACTTCTCACGCAGTTCTTTTAGTTGAGTTTCATTCGCACGTTCGGTGGCAATCGCGATGAGAACGGTGCGCTTGCCTTCGCGCAAGTCATCGCCCGCAGGCTTGCCGGTGATTTCTGGGTCTCCAAAGACTCCGAGGATGTCGTCGCGGAGTTGGAATGCTTCACCCAAGGGCAGGCCGTAACCGGAATAGGCCTCGAAAACACTCTGTGGCGCTTGGGCGATCGCAGCGCCAATGTGTAAAGGTCGCTCAATGGTGTATTTGGCGCTCTTGTAGCGAACAACTCGGAGTGCTCGCTCAATGGAGCCTCCGCCACGTGCCTGTTCCAATAAATCCAAGTACTGGCCGGCCATGAGTTCTGTGCGCATCTCGTTGTACACGGCTTTAGCCTGGCTCAAACTTTCCTGCGGCAGTTTAGAAGTCAAGAGCAGTTCATCAGCCCAGGACAAGCACAAATCACCCAGAAGTATTGCGGCGCCTTCACCGAAACGGTCTGATCCACCAGCCCATTGGTTGCCACGATGCATGGAAGCAAATTGACGGTGGGCCGCGGGCTGGCCTCGTCGAGTATCTGAGCCGTCCATGACGTCATCGTGAATCAGGGCGCACGCCTGTAGGAATTCCAGCGATCCGGCTGCCTGCATCACAGCGTTATCGAAAGCAGAATCGGTTAATTGGTCGCTGGAGGCGGCACCGCGCCAGCCCCAGTAGCAAAAGGCGGGGCGCAGTCGTTTGCCACCGGAAAGCAAACTGGTCACGGAGTCGAGGAGTGGTTCAACGTCGGTACCGACGGCCAACAGGATTGAAGTTTGCTCGCCTAGGAATTGGTCGACAATTGCCTGAACACGTGGACGCAGGTTGGCAGCATCGAGGGGGTGTTCGGGCACCGCCCCACTCTATTGCCTCATGGATCAGGGCACACTTTGGTTGAACGCTTGAACTCGATTGGCTCGATAACCCTCGATGGGCACCTGTACCCCGCATTTGCGGTATCACGGCAGACTAAGGCCACAAGGGCACGAGGAAATTGCCTAATCAGGCTGGTCAAATGGGTCAGGCTGGTCATGTGGTTCAAGGGGAGGGGTGGGCATGGATCTAGAGCAACTGGCCAGCGCCTCACTCGTGGGCGCGGTCATTGTTTTGGTTGCCATCGTGGGTGCTCGCTTTGCCGGCAGACTCGGCGTATCCGGCCTGTTGCTCTACCTCGTGCTCGGGTTGGTGCTCGGGGAAATTGTTCCGGGGCTGTCATTAGATGACGCGACACTAGCCACCGTTCTGGGTTACACCGCCCTCATTTTGATCTTGGCGCACGGCGGTTTGACCACGCGCGTGGATCAACTCAAACCAGTTTTGGCGCCCTCCCTGGCATTGGCCTCGGTGGGCATCGCGGTGAGCATTGCCGTTGTTGCCGTTCCTTTGGTGCTGTGGCTCGATGTTGATCCTCAGGTCGCGGTCCTTTTGGGAACGGTGCTCGCAGCCACGGATGCAGCGGCGGTGTTCTCTGTTATGCGTCGCATCCGCGTCAGCGAGCGGGTTCGAACATTGCTCGAAGCTGAGGCAGGATTTAACGATGCCCCTGTCGTGGTGATCGTCAGCGTTGTTGCAGGCGGGGCGTGGGGAAGCACCTCGGGCTGGTGGATTCCCGTTGTGGTTCTCGCTGAACTCATCGGTGGGGCAATCGTGGGCGTTGCCGCGGGATACGGAGCGCGATTAATCCTTCCGCGCCTTGCCCTTCCCGCGGTCGGCCTCTATCCCATCGCGGCGCTCGCCATGATCGTGTTGTCCTATGGACTTGCATCAGTTTTCCATGCATCAGGATTCATGGCCGTGTATCTCTCCGCCATAATTATTGGTTCAACAGCACGGCTGCCGCACAGGAAATCAATCGTTGGATTTGCCGATGGACTTTCGTGGATAGCTGAGATCGGTCTCTTTGTCATGCTTGGGTTGTTGGCCGATGTCAGCAGATTGCCCGAATCTCTCGGAATTGCGCTCGTCGTTGTCCTTCTTCTCACATTCTTGGCGCGGCCATTGGCTGCAGTTATTTCCCTGACGCCATTTCGCTTGGGAAAGAAAGTCATTGGGTTTACTTCCGTTGCAGGGTTGCGTGGAGCAGTGCCCATTGTTTTTGCCGCAATTCCATTGGGACTGGGCATGCCAGGGGCTGAAATAGTTTTTGACACCACATTGATAGTTGTACTCATTTTGCTTGTTGTTCAAACTCCACTCATGCCATTTCTTGGCAGAAGAATTGGAGTATGTCTTCCCGAGCAAGTCCATGAACTTGAATTGGAGAGTGCGCCATTAGATGGGATGTCTGCCGTGGTCCTGGGCGTTGATGTGCCAGAAAAATCTGCTTTGGCTGGGGTTTATGTCCTAGAAATGGGACTGCCAAAGGGTGCCGTTGTCTCACTCGTTATTAGGTCAGGTGAAACACTTGTTCCCACCGAGGACACCAGAATCAGGCCACGGGATCAACTCGTTGTGGTGTCGACAGAAGAAGCACAGATCGAGGTGGAGAAGCGAATTCAATTGCTGTCTGAAGGCGGGCGCCTTGCTCGGTGGTATCGCGGTGAGAATTAGAAGCGACAGTTAGAAACGAGATTTAAAAGGCGAATTAAGCGTCGCGGCCAATAAGTTCGGCAACGATTTCGGCACCCATGCCAACGAGTGGTAAGCCACCGCCTGGGTGTGAAGAACCACCGACAAGGAACAGGCCTTGAATGGGGGATTGATTGGCCGGTCGATTGAATGCCGCATTGGCACCATTGCTGGATGAACCATAAATAGATCCACCCGGTGCATTCACTGCACGTTCCAAATCAGCGGGAGTCTGTATTTCCATGAAACTAATGCGAGAGCGAATGTCCGTTCCGCGTTCAGCGAGAAGATCAATGATTTGTTGCCCATATGATTCTTTGAGTCCCGGCGCATCCCAGTCGACTCCGTTTTTGCCACTTGAATCGTGCCGCGGTGCATTAACCAGAATGAACCATGACTCAGAGTTGGGATTGGGTCGCATGAGGGGGTCATTCGGGGCGCACACGTAAATTGCAGGATCAGCAACAGGCTTCGGGTTTCGCCCAAAAATGGAATCAAACTCGGCATCGTAATTGCGGGGAAACCAAACGTTATGGTGGGCAATGTTGGGCGTTATTCCATTAAGTCCGAGCAAGATGACGAAACCGGCGAGGGATGGATCGCCAGAAATTTTCGGTTTCTTGGCTGTGGATTCCGCGAGCAATTTTTTGTAGGTCAATTGAGCATCGGAATTGGACACAATAATATCCGCGTTCAGGAACTCCCCTGTTGCCAGACGAATGCCAGTAACGTGATTTGCTTCCGTGACTATTTCACTCACGGATGTTGACAGGCGAATGTCAACCTTGCGTTCTTCGCAGCGTCGCTGCAAAGCATCAGCCAAGGACCCAAGTCCGCCACCGATGTGCCATACGCCGAAGAGTTGTTCAATGTAGGGAACGGTTGCAAGTACGGCCGGAGCTTTCCGTGGATCTGAGCCTGTATAGGTGGCATAGCGATCAACAATGGTCACCATCCGAGGGTCGCTGAAAGTCTTTTGAGCAAGGGAACGCAAGGTGGTAAATGGCGCAATTGTGGCAATGTCTTTGGGGTTAGCTAATGGTAGTAACGACTTGAAGCCTCTAAGTGGTGATTGCAGGAATGGTTCCCGGGTTAGTCGCCACATGTCTGCAGCGCGCTGCATAAATTCAAGCCACTCTTTGCCTGCGCTGTCTCCGAATGCCTGCGCAAAAGCTTGGGCGCATTTCGCGGGGTCGACTCCTGGTACGAGGACATTTGAACCGTCAGCAAAGTGGTACCGAAATGCTGGTTCGACAGGTTGAAGATCAAGACTGTCTTCCAAGCTTTTCCCTGTTTTCAAAAACAGATCTCGATACACCGCAGGGAGAGTGAAAAGGCTCGGACCGGTGTCAAATGCGTAGCCATTGCGCCTGTGCGTGTGCAATTTGCCACCAAAACGATCGGATGCTTCCACGACGGTGACCTGATGACCTTTAACGGACAGTCGGGCGGCTGTGGCCAGGCCACCGACCCCCGCACCAATGACGATGACTCGACTCACAGCGAGCGACCCTTCCACGTGTTGGTGCCACGAACGTGGCGATACCAACTCAGTGCATTCAGTCCAATGAAGGCGGCAATGGAGGCTGGCTGCGCAAGGGAATCTGGCCAGACTTTCGCGTTCGTTTTCTTGGCTACCAGTGCGCGACTTGCAATCCCAGATGCAAGACCAATTCCGCCAAGAATCCGAGTTGATTTTTTGCGCCCAGTGATCAAGGCGATGGGGGGAACCAAGTAGGTGAACCCCAGTAGCGAATTCACGGCAACCGACCCGGCAGGTGAGCCAAAGGCGCTCCACAGTGACTTGGTGTAACCGTCAATGACCTGCTCGGTTGACTCATACATGCGGCACTGGGCGATGTCTGATCCATTGACGGTTGCGCAATGAGAGCCGGATGCCTTGAGAGAGCGCATCAGTGCAATGTCCTCGAGAACAATGTTGCGCACGGATTCATGCCCACCGCATTGAACATAGGCTTCACGGTCCATGACCATTAGTTGACCATTTGCTGCGGAAAGGCTGGGACGCAGGGATTTTTCAGCGATTCCGAGCGGGAGCGTGGCAGCCCACGACCACACAACGAGTGGTTGCACAAGCCGCTCGACCAGAGTCTGGGCAATCTGTCGGGGATAGGGTGCGACGAGGGCAAGGTCTTGCTCTCGCAATAGTTGAACGCAGGCGGCCACCGCAGTGGGCTCCAAGATAACGTCTGCATCGAGAAAAACGAGTACCGAGCCAGACGCCTTTTGCGACAGACGATGGCAGGCGAAAGGTTTTCCCAACCAGCCGGCGGGGATGTCTTCGATGCCCTCAATGAGTGTCACTTCAGCGTATGTTTCAGTGAGTTCCGAGACAATGTGTGCGGTGTCATCGCTTGAAGAGTCATCGAGAATTAGTATTTCGAAATTTGTGAGTCCGACTTGAGTTAGTGCGCTTTGGGCAGCAGCGCGAATAGTGAGTTCTTCATTTCGCGCGGGAATCAGGATGCTTACTTTCTCGGTGATTGGAGTTCCATCCCACCAAGGTTCGCGCAATTGTGTGAGGTTGTATGCCGTGTGCGCTGCTAGTGCTACTGAAATCGCTGTTGCTGTTTGAGCAGCTACCACTGGGGCTGACTCCATATACGCCAGAGCCAAGGAATGGCAACCAAGCCCATGGCGATTCCACCCCAAATAGCAACCGCAGGTTCTCCAAAGAAAACCAACGCAGCAAGAATGTTGGAAAAATAGATCCAGGCCAGCAGGGTGTTAGGAACGTGGTCGTTGGCAACCTTGCGGGGGAGCAGATTGAGGGCATACATCAAAGCCCATGATCCAAGGAGCCAGCCAAGAAAGTTTTGCAGTGGGATGTCAGGAATACCAGGTAGGTACCAGCCGATTGAGTTCCAGACCCAGTAGCCCTCACCCGTCATCATGGGATCAAGGAATAAATCCCACGAGGCTAAAAACCATCCCGCGATGAAAGCCGTCCACATTGGTGTGCTGACCAAGCGTTGAACTGCAAGCAAAACAGGGTAGGCCATCATGGACCACGCCATGGGAATGATGATGGGAACGCCCAAGAGTGCGGGCCCGAGGGTGTCGCTGTAACTGTAATCACCAAAAGGAAACGCCGTTGCAGTGCCAAGGGCCTCAATGAGTAATCCGTATAGCAAGGTGATGCTAAAGAAACTTAGAGTCCAGCCCAACCCCCTGTTGAGATAAGAATGTGAAACCACGGCCGCAAAAAATGAGATGACCGTCAGGATTGTCAGGGAAGTCCGGGTGTTACCACTGGCCAAAATCCAGATGATCTGACCAAAAATTGTGATGGCTGCGAGTGCCCACGGAATATAGCGAGTCCAATCGGGGCGTCCCTGTCCGCGATCTGAATGGGGACCCCCATAAAACCGGACGCTCATACTGACCAAGCATAGGGTTCTCACGCGGTTCTAGACTGACTGCATGAGTGAACAAATCCGCGCCGACGTTGTCCCCACTGATCACAAATACAAGCGGGCGGGAAAGATCACCGTCAATGCACCTGCGTCAGTGATATTTGACTTGCTGGCTGATCCTCGCAACCACACGCACTTTGATGGTTCAGGAACCTTGAGGGGAGATGTCCGCGGTCCTGAGCGGCTTGAAATGGGCTCTAAGTTCGGCATGGACATGCACATGATTGCCAACTACAGAATTAAGAACACGGTGGTTGAGTTTGAGGACAACAGAAAAATTGCTTGGTGTCACCCGGGCCATCACCGCTGGCGTTATGAACTAGTTCCCATCGATGAGAACACGACAACTGTCGTTGAAACATTTGATGGATCGACCGCTCGGATACCACCGGCTTTAAAGTTGATGAATGCCTATGAAAATAACCAGAAGGCGATTCTCAAGACCTTGGTCAACCTTAAAAAGGTCGCTGAAGCCCAAATGACCAACCAAGAGAATTAACAATGTCCCTCGACGATTTTGAGCGTTATCCACTGACATTTGGCCCCAGCCCTATTCATCAGTTGCCCAGACTGACTGAGCACCTTGGTGGAGCAACTATTTGGGCTAAACGTGAAGACGTCAACAGTGGACTGGCCTATGGCGGTAACAAGACGCGAAAGTTGGAGTACATCATCCCCGATGCTCTTGCCCAAGGCGCCGACACTTTGGTGTCCATCGGTGGGTATCAGTCGAATCACACCCGGCAGGTTGCTGCAGTTGCAGCAAAGATTGGAATGAAGGCCGTACTCGTTCAAGAAAAATGGGTTGACTGGCCTGACAGTGTCAACGATCGCGTTGGCAATATTCTCCTTTCCCGCATCATGGGTGCAGAGGTGCGTCTTGATCCTGCGGGTTTCGACATTGGCATTCGGGATAGTTGGACCAAAGCGCTCGAGGACGTTAAAGCTCGGGGCGGAAAACCATACGGGATTCCTGCGGGCGCCTCAGAACACAAATTTGGTGGTCTCGGTTTTGCCAATTGGGCGTATGAGGTGGAAAAACAAGAGCAGGAACTTGGGGTCTTTTTTGACACCATCATTGTTTGCACCGTCACGGGCAGTACTCATGCCGGAATGATTGCCGGCTTTGCGGGACAGGATCGCCCCCGTAAAGTCATTGGAATAGACGCTTCTGCGACATTGGAAAAAACTCGCGAGCAGGTTGCCAGAATTGCGCGCCATACCGCAAATCTCATCGGTCTCGAGCGTGAGTTAGCTGATCACGAAATTGTGGTTCTTGAGGGTTGGGCGGGAGATTTATACGGCATTCCGGTGCAATCAACACTTGACGCCATTCGACTTTCAGGCAGCCTTGAAGGCATGATCATTGACCCGGTCTATGAAGGCAAGTCAATGGCGGGTTTGATTGATCTGGTTCGTAGCGGAGTAATACCCCAGGATTCGAATGTTCTTTATGCGCACCTTGGTGGACAGCAGGCGCTCAATGCTTATAGCGCACTTTTCACTCACTAATTGTCAATCGTTTGTACATGGGTAAATAAAATTTTCCGTATATTCCGCGACCTCGGTATTCTGGAGAGATCCGGAAGCGGATCAATCTAGGGCGAGCTCAAGGCCACGGGACACACCATGCTCGCAACAAGAAGATTGTGGATTAAAGACCTGCGCTCGTGGGTACTTTTGCAGAGGGGGCTTGGGCAGGTGGTTGCGATCCTCGAACCTTGCGAATATAGAGAGTCATAACAGGTATGACATAGGCCCACCATGCGAAGAATTCAAGCCAAGTTGTTGCGGGACGGAAGTTGAAAGTGCCACGCAAAAGTGTTCCGAGTCCACCATCTGGTGGAATCTGCGTGCTGACATCGAAGGCATATGAATTCATGAATGGAAGAATTCCGACTTCTTGGAGTTCGTGGATTCCATAGCTCAATACGCCTGCTGCGACGATGATGAGGGCAATGCCGGTCCAAGTGAAAAGCTTTGAGAGGTTGAGTTTCACCGCTCCGCGATAAATGATGTAACCGATGACGGTTGCTACGGCTAGACCCAGAAGTGCTCCGATGATTGGAGTGGCGGAACTGCCTGCGGCTCGAATGCCGGTAAACAGGAACAATGCTGTTTCCATGCCTTCGCGGATGACAGCGACGAAGGCTACAAAGGCAATTGCCCAGCCGTTGCCCAGTAGGGCCTTATCCACCTCGCCATGGAGGTGAGATTTCAAGGTTCTGGCATGGTTTGCCATCCAGAAAATCATCCAGGTGATCAGAATGACCGCAATAATGGAGGTTACCCCGCCAAATGTTTCAGCCGCGGTGTCACTCAGAGTTTGACTGGTGAGTTGGAGAAATGCTCCAAAGCCAAGTGCGAGGGCTATGGCAGCGCCGACCCCGATCCAGAGTTTGCGCAATGATTGATGCTCGCCGCGTTTGACCAAATAGGCGACCAAAATAGCCACAATCAGGGATGCTTCAAGGCCCTCGCGCAGTCCAATCAAGAAGTTGCTCAACATGGTTCGTCACTCATTTCTCAGGAATCCACTTTTTGATTAGGGTAGCCTAACATAGGGTTGCCTAACCTAATGAATTTGGGTTTACTGAACGAGCAGGGTCGTACCCACAACCACTACGGCCAGTCCCGCGAGTGCTCGGGGTGATTGGCGTTCTCGAAATACGATCCATGAGGCAATTGCGGTAATCACGAGACTGAGTTTGTCCACGGGAATCACACCGCTCACCGGTCCAGACTTGAGGGCGGCGAAAAAGAGTAGCCAACTTGCACCGGTTGCAACTCCGGATAACCCCAGAAAGAACAGATCCCGGCCCGAGATGGAGCGCACCTGGCGATAATCCCCGGCAATGAGCACGATGAACCAAGCCATGATGACTACAACAATGGTCCGGATGGCGGTTGCCAAGTTGGAGTCAATATTTTCCAGGCCCCATTTCGCCAGGAGCGCGGTCAGTGATGCACAACAAGCACCCGCAGCTGCATAAATAATCCAAAGATTTTTGAGTTGAGTTGAATCATTCGGATCTGAGCGTTGGGCGACCACGAGAAATGTGCCGAGCGCCAGCAGGCCAATCCCAAGAATTTGCAGATAACCGGTCGATTCCCCAAAAATGATTATTCCCACAATAATTGTGAGGACAATGCTGAGTCGATCAACGGTGACCACTTTCGTTGCATCACCAAGTTGCAATGCGCGGAAGAAGAACAGCCACGATGCGCCGGTAGCGATACCGGAAAGCACCAAAATGATCAATGTCGGTGTTGTAATGGTCGAAACTTCACGCATGGCACCTGTAATGAATACAACGATCCACGCCAAAACAACTACAACAATTGTTCTGATGGCGGTTGCAAGATTTGATGAGATATTTGCAATGCCCAACTTGCTGAAAATAGCGACAAGGCCAGCAAAGAATGCTGAACCGAGTGAGAGTGCGATCCAAGAGATCATGGTGAGGTAATCGCGGGTAAGGAATGCCTGTTAATTGAGAGACCTAGACGTTAACTTCGGCGGCTTCGCCACCTGTGATGCGCAGGAGTTCGTCATAGGTCGTGGGGAACACGTAATGTGGGTGACCACCTGCTGCCCACACTTGGTCGTATTGGCTGAGTGAAATATCAATGATTGTTGGAAGGGGTTCTGGGTGGCCGACGGGTGCCACCCCGCCAATGGCGAAACCTGTTGCCTGACGAACATCATCAGCGGTGGCCTTGGTGACTTCATTGACGGCGAGAATTGTTGCAATGGAGTCCGTGTTCACCCGATGCTTACCGGAGGCGATAACTAAAACGGGTTTGGCATCGGCAAGAAATATAAGCGAACTTGCTATTTGTCCTACTTCAATGCCAAGTGCATCGGCTGCTTCTTTTGCCGTGCGGGCACTGTCGTCGAGCCTTCGGACTTCACCGTGGGCACCAAGTCTTTTAAGGGTGTTGCGCACATGAATAACTGATTGCTGCTCGGTAATTTCACTCACGCGGTGATACTAGTGCGCTTCTCTTGGGTCTGGTCGTTGAACTTCTAGCTGGTAAACATGCATTGAGCCCAGGCACGGAATGATTCCATCGCGGTTGTGCGGCCAGTGCTGAGTGAATTGGCCAAGACTGCGGTGAGGCTAGTGGTGAGCACCCAACAACGTTCATTGATTTCCTCGGGGGTGAGGCTGTGCGCATTGTGGTCAAGGCGCGAGGTCACGCCGCTACTGAGAGCGTTCACAAAACTAGAAAAAATTGGACCAGTAACTGAATCCATATTTGGTACCGACACAAGTGCATGCCAGGCAGCAACGTCTGCGGGATGCTCAATCCATTGTTTTTCGAGTTGGGTGATGACCTCACTGAGCCATGGGCCAAGGGGAGTGGGGGTGAGAGAATCCGAGTTCGATTCTTGGGTGATGTGATGGGTCATGTCCTGCAGGGGGCGGCTAGATACTTCAGCAACCGCGAACAAAAGGGTCTCGCGGTCAGGGAAAAACTGGTACACCGAGCCGATGGGGACTTCAGCCTTGTCGGAGACCGCGCTGGTGGTGACTGCCTCGGTGCCACCAAGGATCAGCAGATCGATAGCGGCCCCGATTATGGTCGCTACCCGTCGCCGAGAGCGTTGTTGTCGGGGGAGTTTGCGCAGGGGGAGATCCTGCAGGGAAGCCAGATTTGTGGCTAGGGCGATTGCGGATGAACTTGAGGAAGGCATTAATACATTGTGGTGCCGGTTAGGTCGCGTCCCGGCAGGGTTTTGTCCCAATTCGGTAGTTGAAATATCGCAGAAATATCACAACGGGTTAGTCGATCGACCCAAATTCCTCAAAATACCCATAAAAACAGCCCGGGGTTGACTGATGTCAGTGCCCAGGTCTATCTTTGGATCTGTTCGAACATTTGTACGAAAACTGGTGTGGGAAGCACTCGCTGGAGTGCAGGTGTCCGAACTGCCTCCCGGCCCTGGATTCGCGGCTAGGTGCGGGTCAGGTCATTACACGCGGTGAGAGCCGCTACATGATCACAGTCACCGGGGTCGTCTCGACCCCGGCCCCGGTGACTGTTTTTGGTGTCACGCACAGTGGCATAGGGCATATAGCGCGATAGAGGGAGGCAGTGAGAGGTGGTTCGACGCTACCGCGGAGCAGTTATCGCGGTGCAGGTCAATCACAAAAAGGAACCCACGCGGTTTCACTGGCAGGGACGGCAGTACCAAGTTCAAGCAATCACAGGCAGTTGGGTCGAACGGGGCACATGGTGGTTGCGTTCAAGCAGTACGGAATACAGAGTGTTTTATCGGGTCGAAGCAGTGCAACTGAATTACTACCGGGTCGAGAAAAAGAATTACCGGGTCGAAAAAAGAAAGAGTGCCTCTATTGGCACGTATTACCTGTCCATGTCTGTTGGCACATCACATGACCAACCACATGACCAATGGGCGCTGGAACGGGTAATGGATTAACTCGACTCGAAGGGAAGTGTCATGACGGGAAAGTTCACTAAACGGCCAGCAGAAGACCTCCTGTATTCAGCCCAGGACAGTTTGCAGGAAGCAACTGTCGCGCTCATGCCACAGGATCGATATGCGGCTGCACATTTGGCAGCCCTTCGAACAGCGGCAGCAGTTCTCGCGGATCGAGCTCAAGTTGCTGTTGGCCCACGGCGCCAACGTATTCGCAGTGCGTGGGAGCTGTTACCTGAAGTCGCACCTGAATTTGGTGAATGGGCGGAGTTTTTTGCCGCAGGTGCTCGCAAGCGTGCCTCGGCGCAAGCAGGGATCCCATGTGTGACAGCTCGTGAGGCTGATGACCTAGTACGCGATGCCGAGCGCTTCCTGTTACAGGTCGCTGACTCGCTTCACTGTCTTAAACAATCCAGCATTCCAACGGGTCGCACGCAGTTTCTGCGTGTGAGCTGAACTTCTTTCTGGGGACTAGGTAATTCACATGAATTCAGTGGATTCGTTTGCTCATTTACAGGTTGCATCGGGCTATTCCTTGCAATATGGCACTACTCAGCCAAGTGTTTTAGTGGATCGTGCTGTTGAACTGGGACAAAACATCATTGGTCTCACCGACCGCAATGGTCTCTATGGTGCGGTTCAATGGGCCCGAGCTTGTATGGGTGCGGGTATCTCACCTGTCATCGGGGTTGACCTTGCCGTCGATCGCACTCAGATGCAGGCGATTTCTGGCGCTGGTGCTCGAAATAATCCCAGGAGGACACCAGCACATGGCGGCATTTGGGTTGATGAATCACAACCACGGGTAACGCTGTTGGCAACGAATGCAACGGGTTGGGCATCGTTGTGCCGTCTAGTTTCAGCAGCGCATGCACATTCAGGTAGTGCTCAGCCTGGTAATGGGTCTCGTAGTAATCCAGTGTTGCCATGGTCTGCTCTTGCTCAACATCATGCGGGGATTGTCGCTCTGCTCGGGGCTGAATCTGAAGTAGGCCAAGCACTGTTAACTGGAAAGGGCCACAAGGCTGATGCACTAGTTCGTCCATGGCGAGCAATCTTTAACAGGTATTTGGGCATTGCCGTGACATCACACCGTGCGGCTCCTAGGCATCACTACTCCACATCTAAAGCAGCACAACTATTGTCGTGGGCACGAGGGGAAAATCTGCCAGTGGTGTTAACCAACGCAGTTCGATATTTAACCCCCGAGCAAGCTCGAGTGGCCGATGTCCTTGATGCGGCCCGACACCTTGTTTCATTAGATTCCAAGCACCTAAACGCGACTCGCAATAACGGTGAGGGCTATTTAAAAAGTGGCACACAAATGCGTGATATTGCTGGAGAAATATGCCACCAAGCTGGTGAGCAAGATGTGTCGCGACTTTTGCGTGATACTCGGCATTTAGCGGAATACTGTGCGTTAGATCCTGCGGTGGACCTTGGCCTCGGTTCAGTTTTCGTTCCGGAGCTTGATGTTTTACTTGATCGTAAAATTTCTGATCCAGAACGTGAAGCGAATGCAATTTTATTGCAACGGTGTCAGGCTAAATTGCCTGTGCGATATGCGCGCTCACGGGATCGATCGATCGCGGAGCATCGGTTACAGCAGGAGATGCGAACCATCACCCATCTTGGATTTTCTGGATACTTCCTCACGGTCGGCCATGTGGTTGACATGATCAAGGAACGGGGTGTGCGGGTTGCTGCCCGCGGTTCGGGTGCTGGAAGTTTGGTGAACTATTTGCTGGGGATCTCAGGAGTTGACCCGATTGAGCAGGACCTACTCATGGAGCGTTTCCTGTCGCCGCTGCGCAAGGTCCTCCCTGACATTGATATTGATGTCGAGTCTGACCGACGGCTGGAGGTGTATCAATGGATCTTTGACAAATTTGGTACTGACCGCATTGCCACTGTTTCCATGATGGAGACCTACCGTGCGCGTTCAGCAGTGCGTGATGTCGGGATGGCCCTCGGAATGCCGTCGGCTGATATTGATGCATTCGCCAAAGCTTTCCCACACATTCGGGCACGAAATGTGAAATCGGCCCTGGAGGATTTACCGGAACTACGCAGATCGTCATTCGGGCGTCTGGCCGCAACTGGGGAGTTAGAAAGCTTTCTCAGTCTGGTTGAAGGCCTTGATGGATTACCCCGCCATATTGCAATGCATCCCTGCGGTGTTGTGCTCTCTGATCTGACTTTGCTTGACCGAACTCCAGTCGAAAGTAGTGCCGCAGGCTTTCCCATGACTCATTTTGATAAACACGATGTCGAACACATGGGCCTGCTTAAGCTCGATGTCCTCGGTGTCCGCATGCAATCGGCCATGGCACATGCGCTCAATGAGGCAGAGCGAGTGACGGGAGTGCGGCCAGTGATTGACGGAACCACATTGGATGACCCGGAAACATTTGCATTAATTCAGTCCACCCGAACGCTTGGCTGTTTTCAAATTGAATCCCCAGGGCAACGTGAACTTGTTGGCAAATTCGCACCAGAAACTTTTGGCGATTTGATCATTGACATTTCCCTCTTTCGCCCAGGTCCGGTGAAGTCTGACATGATCACGCCCTTTTTACGTGCACGGCAAGGGTGGAATAAGCCTGAGTACCCACATCCAGATTTACAGCAGGCTCTCGAAGAAACCTACGGTGTGGTCGTTTTCCATGAGCAAGTTCTGCGCACATTTAGTGTCTTCACAGGGTGCTCGCTCGCTGAGGCAGATGAATCACGGCGCGCCATGGGTTCGCCCGCTGGTCAAGACGATGTTCGTGCATGGTTCTATCCAGCAGCACTTGCTCGTGGTTACAGTCTTGAGCAGGTTGATCGAGTTTGGGAGATTTTGCGCGCATTTGCATCATTTGGTTTTTGTAAAGCGCATGCTGCGGCATTTGCATTACCCACCTACCAGTCCGCATGGTTAAAGACACATCACCCAGCTGCTTTTTACTGTGGGTTACTCACTCATGATCCCGGCATGTATCCCAAGCGGTTAATCCTTGACGATGCCCGCAATTTCGGTGTTGCAATCCTTGGACTTGATGTGAACAGATCCGCTGAGGTCTATCAACTTGAAGCTATTAATCCTGACGAATCCCTAGAATGCGGTATTCGAATCGCATTCACTGACGTTAAAGAAATTTCAACTGATGAAATAGAGCGATTAATTCAAGGGCAGCCATACTCATCTCTGTCAGATGTATGGCAGAGGGCTCGTCCCTCGCGCCCAGTTTTAGAAAATCTTGTTGTTGCTGGAGCCTTCGATTCACTCTATGGGTTTAACAGTCATGGAGCACGCAATCACATAACTCGGCGTGACCTACTACTCCAGATAGCTGACTTGGCGCGAGGCAAGACTGTTTCAACGGCGCAACTTTCCTTTGACATGAATTCATGTGCTGACACTTCACTTGTCTCAGGTTTGCCGGAAATGAATGCAGCTGAGCGGGTTCGTTCCGAGCTTGAAGTTCTCGGATTGGATGTTAGCTCGCATGTTTTGGAGTTTTATTCAGATGTTCTTTCGGCATTAAATGTTGTTCAGTCCCGTGACTTGCTCACATGTAGGTCAAAAGAATCGATTTTTGTTGCAGGGGTGAAGGTGGCAACCCAAATGCCACCTGTGCGCAGTGGCAAGAGAGTTGTATTCCTCACTCTTGATGATTCAACCGGGCCACTGGATGCCACATTCTTTGAAAATGCCCAAGGGCCCTTTGCGCACGACCTGTTTAACTCGTGGATTCTTCTTGTCCGAGGTGAAGTGCGACGAACTGGCCCACGTGGTGTTTCACTCCGAGCAACTGGCTGTTGGGAGTTGGGGACTATCCGCAGACTGTGGCTTCAGGGGGGAGTCTCTGCCGTGAACGAGCATGTTCTTGCCGCACCTATACCTGACACTGGTGCACCCATGAAACGAACTGCGCTTATTCACGCCAGTGGGTTCAAGCAGTCGCCCTACGCAGACATTAAATCGCCAGCTCCCGTCCCGGTACTTTCTGAAACCAATGCACCCAGCAAACTCTGGCACCGCAGCCCAGGAACCCCGGGATGGTAGTTATGCATGATTATTCAAATAGGTTCTCGTGCAGACATAATCAGCACATACCGCACACTTGGTTTCATCCACGACAGACGAAGGGGAGGCAGAAATGAGTCGCAGCCAGGTGCGCCGCCCTGGTGGGAAAGTTGGCTTTGGCACTAATGATGCTGGCTGCACGATTCTTCATGTCGATATGGATGCTTTTTATGCATCAGTTGAGTTGCGCGATCGACCCGAACTTCATGGCACACCTGTCATTATCGCCGCACAAGGCAACAGAGGCGTGGTGCTGACAGCTACCTATGAAGCGCGCGAGCTGGGTGTTCACTCGGCAATGCCATTGTCCCGAGCCAGACGGATTGCGCCTGAAGCAACAATCATCTCTCCCAATCACGATAAGTACAGCGTTGTCAGTCGGAATGTCATGGCGCTGTTCGAATCGATCACGCCACTTGTTGAGCCAATCAGCCTCGATGAGGCGTTTCTTGATGTCTCCGGCGCTTTGCGCAGGCTTTCAAGTTCTGTGACAATTGCTGAACTTATTCGTGCGCGGGTGGCTGACGAACAAGGAATAACGTGCTCGGTGGGCGTTGCATCCACCAAATTTGTTGCGAAATTAGCATCAACTCGAGCAAAGCCCGATGGCTTGCTTCTCGTCCCTGAAGACTCGGTTATTGAATTTCTTCACCCATTGCCCATTGGTTCACTGTGGGGAGTAGGAGAAAAAACTGAAGAGCAACTCACTCGACTTGGTTTGCGCACAGTGGGAGATATAGCGAACACCCCGGTTGGAACATTGACCCGAGCGCTCGGAGCAGCCGGAGCGCACCTCCACGAATTATCATGGGGGCGTGACCCACGTTCGGTTACTCCCCATGAGCCTGAAAAAAGTGTGAGCAACGAAAATACTTTTTCACATGACATCGATGATCCCGAAGTGATTCGGGCTGAGATCGCGCACTTGTCAGACAAAGTTGCAAGCCGGCTGAGAGCCGCGGGATATCGAGGTAAGACGGTCACCTTGAAACTCCGTTTTGCTGACTTCACCACAATTACTCGGTCCAAGAGTGGCATGCATACAGACCTTGCCCACGACATTTATTCCATAACGTGGTCGTTATTCCAAGCCCTCGGTTTACAACGTGTTCGGATTCGACTCGTTGGCGTCAAAGTCGATGGGTTGGTGCCCGCAGGTGATGCACCAGAGCAGCTTCACTTTGGAGAACCTGAACATGGCCGGCGTGATGCCGAACTTGCCATTGACAAGTTGCGAAACAAGTTTGGTTCCAGTGCTGTTCAATCAGGTCGGACTGTTCCGAGTATTGAGATCACTCCTCAGGAGCAATGATCAGGGAGCCTGACTTTGCCGCCGGGCGGCTGCGCAGAGCCCACATGACGCACACAATGATGATGCAGGCCATCACCACAGTAATTGGCGTGACCACCTCATGAAGTAGAAGGGCGGACCACAGCAATGTCAGTAGGGCTTGAAGTTGTTGTACCTGCCCACCGACTGCCGTTCCAGCCATGGCCAACCCTCGGTACCAAGCAAAGAACGCTAAATACATCGAGGACAAACCTAAGAGAATGAGCGCAGACCATTCCCCCGATGTTGGGCTGAATGAATCTGCGGTGAAGAAATAAATCATGAGCGTGGCAGGCACGGTAACCGGCAAAGCTAGAACAACCACCCATGAAATGACTTGCCAGCCAGGCATAACTCGCGTTATAGCGGCACCTTCTACGTAGCACCAAGATGAACTTAAGACAGCCCCCACAATAAGTAAATCAGCAATCAAATCTGCGCCCTCTGCGCCGCCTCGGCTGAGTGCAAAAATAACCAGAGCCATCGTTCCCAGCGTCGATGCAATCCAGAACTGCTTGGACACTCGCTCGTGGAATCGCACCACGGCGATTATTGCTGTGGTTAACGGCATAAATGCGGCGATGACCGCAGCATGAGCCGCTGTCGTGCGCTCCAGGGCAAGAGCTAGGAGAATTGGCCAACCAAAGACCGCTCCAATCATGGTGAACATGAGTGGTTTGAGTTGATTGCGGTGAGGAAATGGAACTCGCGCTAGCGAAAGCAGTATGAGAGCGAGGGCCCCCGCGATAACGGCACGTCCCGTTGCCGTCAGGTAGGGGGAAAATCCACCCACGGCCACCTTGGTCAGGGGGAGTGAAAAGGAGAAAAGAATGACTCCCAGAAGCGCCCACAGCAGGCCGATTCGTATCTGGCGGTTGGGCATGGCGCAATAGTGTCAAATTCGGGAGTAGGCGCACTCAGGACCATCGGAAATCCGCTCCGAGAAGCAGAAACCCACTAAATCGGGGTGAGGGGTTGCTTCATCAGGGTTTCGTCATATCCTTAGATGGTACGTGTCCGGCGGGCACGGTGAAAAATTACAGTCGGAAGGGAGCACCATGGCGCTGTCAGAGCATGAGCAGAAGTTGCTCGAACAAATGGAACAAGCCCTTTACGCTGACGATCCAAAGTTTGCCACCAACATTCGTACCGCGGGCGGTAGCGCTAGTCGGGGACGAGCAGCGCTTGGAGTCTTAGCGGTTCTTGCTGGACTTGGACTTCTCGTTGCAGGTGTTGCATTTGCCCCCGCACTAGGAGTCGCTGGCTTCACCGTCATGTTGATTGGTGCTGTGATCACCTATACGGCTTTCACAACTGGCGCAATTGCCACTCCGGAATCACCTGAAGAGTTGCAAGAAAGTTCAATTCCAAAAATGCCTAAGGCATCCAAGAATGATGGTTTCATGAACCGCATGGAAGATCGGTGGCGCAAGCGCACCGAGGGCGAATAGTCGGATCGATTTCGTGGTCGAGGCTAACAACATTGTTCCTGCCCAATTGGGCCGCTTCTTTGAAGACTTTGAAGTCGGAACCACCTACCAACATCCATTTGGGCGCACCATCAGCGAGGCTGACTCCACTTGGTTCACACTCTTAACGTGCAATACAAATCAAAATCACTTCAACGCACACCTCGCTGAGAGCAACCCCATCACTCAGGGTCGAATAATTGTTAACTCAGGGCTCACGGTCGCTTTGGTGCTGGGACTTTCCGTTATTGACATGAGTCAAAATGCAGTGGCGAACCTGGGCTGGACTGACATCAAGTTGACCCATCCGGTGTATATCGGTGACACGATTTATGCAGAAAGCGTGTGCCTTGAAAAGCGGGAGAGCGGATCACGCCCTGAAATGGGAATCATACGAATGAAGACCCGTGGTTTAAACCAAGATGGCGACGAAATAGTTTCCTGGTTCAGGTCAGTGATGGTGCCCAAGCGCACAAGTGGCATTGGGCAAAATTATTTCCCTGAAGCGAAAAATGGCCCCTTAACCGCAGAGTAAAGTCAACGGGCCTGCGTTCTTTCGCCCGCACAGTTCACATGCGCCAAATTAAATGTCTGACACCTCGCCATGGCGTGGGAGCGTACGGTGCGCAATGATGACCCTATGCGTGAGGAGATCGACGTTTCGGTGACCGTGCCGATGAGCGCTGGAGCCCTTTACCCGTTAGTTTCGGCGGCGACATCAACGGTAGAAAATCTGGTTGGTCTGACAAAGTTCACGGCGCAGACCTGCGTGCATCTGGCATCAGAGGCATCTAAAAGTGCAACAAATGAGGTTCTTGATCGTGTTGTGCCCCCGCTCTTTAGTGCCGTTATCTCGCGCGTCGATCTCACTGAGATCGTGCTCAATAATGTTGACGTCAATGCGATAGTGGCGAAAACGCAGCTTGACCCAATCATCGATCGAATCCCTATGACCGAAATCGCGGACTATGTCATCGAAGAAATTGACTTACCCACTCTCGTGCGTGAGAGCACAGGAGGTGTCGCGGATGACATTTTGGGACTTTTACGGTTCCAAGCATTGGAAACAGATAATTTCCTCAGCACAGTGGTTGATCGAGTTCTATTTCGCAAAAGAACCCGTGCACAAGAACTTGATCAAGCCATGGATTCTCAGGATTCGGAAAATTCATGAGTTCATTTAAAGAATTCAGAAGTACGCATTGGTCTGGAGAGCCTCTGAAGTTCAACACCATTCCCGAACGAGCCCGCAATATCCAGGGAATGACAGCGGGATTCACGTCCCGCTTCATATCAGTGTTAATTGATATGGCAGTCATAGCTTTATTCGTGTTGTGTTCTTATGGTTTGTGGATTTTCATGCGCTATGTCTTGAGTGTCTTTTATGACCTCCCTCAGCTTTCGGGGGTGCCGCTCCTCATCATTGGCTATGTCCTGATGTGGTTTTACTGGACGTGGTCATGGGCTACGGGAGGCAAGGCCTTGGGGAATTTGCTCATGGGCCTTCGCGTGCAAATGATTTCTGGCGGATCACTGTCACTGGGACCTGCAGCATTGAGGGCGCTCTTTTCGGTGGTATTCCCGTTGGGCCTTGCTTGGGCGATCATCAACCGTAATAACAGATCCCTGCAGGATATTGTCTTGCGCACTGAAGTTGTTTATGACTGGACGCCTTTGGCATCCAAGCTTCAATAGCGGGGGTCACTCTTGGAAAATGAGAATTATTTCCGTCACTGCGAGCGCGCACGTTGCGATCGTGAGGAGTGCGGCCGTGGTCCCAGATGAGTTTTCAACTGAGCCAGCGAAATAGTTCATTGCCGAGTAGATGGTCGAGGTGATGATCACCGCAATTGCGATCAAAATGAGAATCCCAGCGAGAAGCAGTGATTGCTCCATTGCCAGTCGCGCGAGTGCGAATGTAGCTATGGAAAGCGTCAAAGCAGTTCGTCGCCACGACAACAGGGTCCGCTCCTGAGGCATACCCTCATCGGGGGCAGGGCGTTGAGATGATTCAGTGTCCATGTGAGAGCTCTAGAGGAAGGCAATTGCTGCGACCACAGCCACGCCGAGTACGGCGCCAGAGAGAAGGATTAATGCGGGCGAATGGGGGAGCGGTTGCCTAGTGCGCATGGCCCTTTCGACGCGAGCCCAAGAAAGCCATGCCCACAATGAGATGAGGGCCCCGAGTCCCAAGGCGACGATGGACAGCCATTTCTTCATCGTGGGGTCGATGCTGACGGAGAACGCATTGAGTGCAATGCCACCCGCGATAAAGGCCAGTCCAGTTCGAATCCATGCTAGGAATGTGCGCTCATTTGCCAGTGAAAATCGTGGATCTGGCTCGGTACCTTCTTGGTACACGCGCTTTGGCCACCTTGTGTTAGGTGAAGTCATCGTGAATCCCCTTGACTCGTAGGCGTGAGGCTACAGAGACGAGCCTACGCCAACCAAGACGGTTGATGCTTCCTAATGGGGTTTCATTAAATGCAGGCGATGTGTCGCCCTTGTGCATGCAACAAAAACATCCGATCCCCGGACACCCTGAGCTCGAATTCGATGTGGATCAATCACAAACACTGTGTCAAATTCAAGGCCTTTAGTTTCACGCGCACTTAAAACAGCAATTTTAGAGTCAAGAGCGAGTGCGCCAAATCCAAAGTCAGGGTTGGCGGTGCTCTCGAGCACCGCTTTCCACTCAGCGAAAGTAGAGTCTGGAGCAATGACGCAAGCTCGACCGTCAAGATCGAGTGTGTTGGTGAGTATGTAATCCACAAATTCATTGGCGTTTAGGTTCACCTCTGAAGTTGGTTCGCCATTTCTAATGGACACAAGTTCAGGGGCGACTCCGCCTGCCTCGATAAGCTCTCTTGATGCGGTACTCACCGTTTCAGCGGTAATCCGATAGGTGACATTCAATGTATTAATCACGAGCCTGTCCTTGGCCCAATCCAGCGCAGCTTCCCACGTGCGGGCGCCTGCGGGATGAGAACTTTGCTGCAGGTCGCCAACAATGGTTAAAGACTTGCGCACAGAACGTCGCGAGACGGCCCTCCATGCCATCTCACTCAATTCCTGCGCCTCATCAACAACAATGTGCCCGTAAACCCATTCCCGATCCAGATAAGCACGTTCGGCGACGGTGGCACCTGAATAACCCGTTGTATCACGATGCCCCATGTGCATATCGGCCGTATTGAGTTCGCGGTATTCATTGCTTTCTTGAGTCCGAGCTTTGGGGCGAACCCACTCGCCAAGCAGATCTGCGCATTCATCCAAGAGTGGAACATCATCTACGGTCCAAGGCGAGTCCTGCTCTCGTAAAAGAATGCGCTGTTCCGCTGCACTGAGTACACCATCTGCACATTGAGCCAAGAAATTTGAGTCAGATAAAAGTTTAGTAATGACTTTCTCAGCGGTTGTGGGCATCCACATCAAGTTGAGAACCCGCCGAACGTTGCGATCGTCAATGAAATCAAGTATCAAGTCCGCTTTAGTTTCCTGATCCGGTTGCTCATCGCCTTGTGAATGAGCAATATTTCGAGCCATATGGTCAAGTAGTCGTTTCAGGAAATTTTCTCGGTTCGCGTGATAGCTAGCGCGCTTGTTCAACGACTTGCGCGACTCGCGAATTTGACCTCGAGTCAGTTTTAGTACTGTGCCGCCCTCGGTTTGAATCGAAATATCCGTGTCTGGCACTCGTGGCCACAGCATGACTGCTCGTTCAATTATTAGGGACATCGAAGCGTTACCTTTGATAGCCGACGCTTGGACAGTATCCTCGGCAGTTGCGCTTATTCCTGGAAATAGTTGTCCGGGTGTCAATAGAACAATGTCAGTTTCGCCCAAACTGGGCAGAACCTGATCGATGTAGCGCAAGAAAGCAGCGCTGGGTCCAATGATCAAAATTGCGTCCTTTGCCAGACGCTCGCGATGGGTGTAGAGGAGCCACGCAGCTCGATGAAGAGCGACGACGGTTTTCCCTGTTCCGGGGCCGCCTTGGACAACGGTTACCTGGTTCAGCGGGCTTCGAATAATTGTGTCTTGATCTGCAGCAATAGTCGCCAAAATGTCAGCCATGCGTCCATCACGTGGAGCTGCGACTGAGTCTTGGGCTGCTTGATAGCTTCCTTCACCCGGTTCGGTGAGCCATTCGTCATCTACATGGGTAACGACATTGTGGCCATCGATTAATTTTGTTGAGATTCTTCGGCGCAAAGTTGTGTTCATACGGTGGGCAGTGGTTGCTTGATAGAAAGGCGCAGCATTTGGGGCACGCCAGTCAATGAGCGCCATGTCCCCATCTGGGGTGCGCAGGCCGATGCGCCCAATTCGATGAACTTCCTTGTCATCTGAATCGATACGTCCAAAATAGAGGCGATTGCGTGCGGCCTCTACCGAAATCATTTGGGAGCGGAGATTGTCCGAATGGGCCTCTCGCTCCAGGTCATCTTGACCGGTGCCTGTGGACTGTGCATTTTGGATTGACTCCATGCGCTTGGCAAGGTAGGCATTTAGATCAGACAAAAGGCCGTAGGCATAGTCAGTAAAGTCCTGCTCCTGCTTAACCGTGCCCGGCATTGAATTCTCCTATTCGGTGAACTTGCCTCATGGAGCGAACCCCCGTGAAATTGGTGTCCAACTATGCCATGGCTGTGATTGCCAACGTTCGTCAGGACTGGGTTGTGGGGCGTTTGCGAACTTATTTGTTTCGGCGGCAGACTAGGCACGTGGTTGAATCACTCAAAGGCACCGAATTTATCGGTCTTCTAAGCGAGCCGAGTCTTATTGCGTGCTTTGCGGTTATTCCAGGTTTTGACCGAAATTCATTGAGCGCCGTGGGCAAAGAATGTGCTCGCTTTGCTCTGCGCGGATTAGGAATTCAGGCATCGGGTGAATTCTCCTATAGCGAACTTGGCGCCCCTCTCTGGAGCGCAGGCGCAGGCGCCACGAGTCATGTGCAGATTTCGATATCGCACACCTGGAGAGTGGCATGTGCTGCGAGCGCACACAAGGAACTGGGCGGTGTGGGCATTGATGTGGAGCGCACGGATCGCAATGTCGATCGTATTGCAACCAGATTGTTTGATGAAGAAAAAGAAATCATTCGTGCATCTTCATTCGTCGCGTTGGACCTGATGTGTGCCAAGGAAGCAGCGGGAAAGGCCGCTGGAGTTGGGCTTGCCGGTTCTGTATCCCGGTGGCAGGTGCGAATGCTCGATGGCACATTAAATGTCGTCGACCAGAAGACTAATTTTTCGTGGCGCATCCATTTAGAACATCGAGAAATATTCCAACAATCACTTACTTTTGCGATTGCCAGGCGATGACCGAGCCCACTAAGACGCAATTTCCTCGCCCAACGGTGCCCTCAAGCCGAGCTGATTTGCATGAAATCTATGAGGCCGCTCTCGTTGAAATCCGGCCATTAGGGGCGGGACCGCAGGATTGGGTGCAAGCCTCTGCACTGATAAAACACATGGGAAAGTCGGGTGTGGTCATCACAGCATGGAATCCCGGTAAATCGCGCCCCAGTCGTGCTGACAACGAAGCGGCCAATGAACAATTGTTGATGCACCTCAAGGCCACGGGTTATGACGTCTGGGAAGCCGATGGCTTCTCAGAAGATAATGAACATCGGGAGCCAGGGTTCATCGCTTGGGAAATGAGCCCAGAACTCGGTTGCGCAATCGCCAGAGGGTTCAATCAATTCGCAATCTTCCATTACTTGGCCGATGGTTCAAGAACGGTTCTGTCCATCGATGACTACCTACCTTGATTTGGGTTTTAACTTAACGGGCCGACGCTCGTCGTAGAGGGCAATCCAGGTTTGTCCGGGCTTGAAGGCCATCGTGCTGCCGTCGGTCTGAGTGAATGTAGTTCCTGACTTGGCATCAGGTCGCGACCAACTCACGGGAAATGCGAAACCATTGCGCAGCACAATTGCCTGCCCCTGCCCAATTGTTTCTGCATGCGGAGTATTGCCGCCACCTTTGTCAAAGTATTTGGACTGACTTTGCTTCACCTGCTGGATAACTACCGTGTCCGCCCACTGCAACCCGTCTTCTTCTTCAGCTGTGGCTCGTTCGCCATTGAGCCGAACAGCATATTTTCTTTTCAGTGGATCGTAGACAAATCTGGCGCTCGCGTAGCCCCATTGCAAAGTCGCGGCATTGTTGTACGAGCCCCCAGAAGGCATGGCAGATTCGAACAGAAAGCCCATGTTTTGGTCTGTGGAAACACCCTTGGCATTCTTGAGCGCCACTTTCCCGTCAAAGAAATAGTTGTAGGGCGCTCGCCTAGAAAAATCTCTGGAGTAGTCGGCAGCATCTTTATTTGCGGAGAGATCTACAAATGGAGCGGCGTTGAGGGCCGGCCACAATCTTCGCTGAGCGCCTGAAAATGCAAATCCAGGGCTGCCGTATTGCTCCAGCAGATCAATGTCGGTGATTCGGGCGGACCGAACGGGTCCGATTCTGTGCGGAACATGTGAACTGAAAACTGCCGCAAGTCGGGTGATGCCGTATTCGACTTCTTCGATGTAGACCAGATCGGCCGATTTCAGGCCTGCATGGGGGAGGGCATTGCGAGTGTTGTCGAGCTTGACCACGAGGACTGAAGCGGGTTCCTCTTGGGGCAGGCCGGTCAGCGGGGACAGTGAGGCTGCAATGATTTCTGAATCCGCCGGCGACGGATTTTGTGAGGGGGTTGAGGTCGGTGACGGCTCAGGCTCGGTGCCCTCTGGCGATGCTTCTGGCGAGGCCGAAATTGCTGGTGCGGTGGGAGCCTGCGATCCGGTGGATTGGCTGCAACTGCTCACGATCACGGCTACCCCGACAACGAGAGCGAGGACTAAGGGGAGCCTCCCAATATCGAGAGCCCGATTCATGCGCACGAGGCCACTCTAGGGGGCGCGATGAAAAAGTCCTTTGCGCCGCGACGGTGGAGGAATCGCCCAAAAAAATGCGTCTTAGGGGTTGACTGTGGAGGGAAATGGAGTATTGTGGCGCCACCGGGAGTTACCCATGTGACGAAAGTTTCCCAAGAAAGGGGTGTGGCAAATGTTTCTTGGTACCCATTCACCACGCCTCGACGACAAGGGCAGGTTGGTTCTTCCATCCAAGTTCCGTGAGGGATTAGCGGCTGGTTTGGTGTTCACCAAGGGCCAGGAGCGATCCATAGTGGTGTGGCCAGCGGCAGAATTTGCCAGTTACGCAGAGCGGTTGAGTGAGGCATCTCGTTCAGATTCAGCCGTAAGGGCGTATCTGCGCGTCCTGTTTTCAGGGGCGACCGATGAAATCCCAGATCGGCAGGGGCGCGTCATGATCCCGGCCACATTGCGGGAGTACGCAGACCTTGATCGCGAAGTAATGGTCGTGGGGAACGGAACGACACTTGAAATTTGGAATGCAGTCGCTTGGGAGCAATACCTCGCGGGTCAGGAAGACAACTTCTCTGATCTGAGTGAGGAGGTGATTCCGGGAATTTTATAGAGAGGCGTGCTTGTTGAGGTCTCTACCCGCTCCGCAGCTGACATCACTTCCCCGGTGCCAGAACCCGCTTTTAACGAAGCGGGCGGGGACCTGAACAAGTAAACCAAGTTCAAGAAATTAAGGATCGAACCCGACCGCGAATCGTGTTCCACGAGGGAAAGACAAGGATATGACGACAATAAATCACTACCTGAACACCAGGGCACTCAGAAGCATTGCCATTTCAGGAAATGTTCGCACGGCCACCAGTGTCGTTGCTGCAGGCGTTGCAACGGGCGTTTCTGTCTATCTACTGTCCCTCCTCGTCGGGAGCTGGGCCTAAAACATGTCCGAATCCCAGCAACATATACCGGTCTTACGAGACCGCGTTTTGGCGTTGCTGGCACCTGCACTTTCGCACCCGAACGCGATATTGGTCGATGCAACACTTGGCCATGGAGGCCATGCTGAACAAGCGCTGCGGACCTTCCCTGGACTCACTTTGGTTGGACTTGATCGCGATAAGAGTGCATTAGCCCTATCAGAGAAGCGCCTTGCGGTCTTTGCCGAACGAACGATTCTTGTTCATGCGGTCTACGACGAAATCCCTCGTGTCCTCGCTGAAAATGGCATGTCAGAAGCACATGGAATTCTCTTTGATCTGGGTGTTTCATCAATGCAGCTTGATCAGGTTGAGCGCGGATTTTCCTATTCATATGACTCGGAACTTGACATGCGGATGGATCAAAGCACGGGAATTACAGCTGCAGATGTGCTCAATACATATGAACCGGGTCACTTAGTGCGGATTCTTCGAAATTATGGCGATGAAAAATTTGCACAACGCATTGTTGAGCGAGTTGTTCGGGAGCGCGAATCGGAGCCATTTACGCGCTCGGCACGCCTCGTTGAATTAGTACGCGAATCGATTCCTGCGGCTGCCCGTCGCACGGGAGGCAATCCCGCAAAGCGCACATTTCAAGCTCTGCGCATTGAAGTTAACTCTGAATTAGATGTACTAGAGAGGGCAATTCCCAGGGCTATCTCGGCGGTGGCGCTTCATGGTCGGATCGTTGTGATGGCCTATCAATCACTCGAAGACAAAATTGTCAAGAGAATATTTCTCGATGCTTCAACGGCCAATGTTCCCCGCGATCTTCCAGTGATTCCTGAGAGCGCTCAACCAGAGTTGAAAATCCTCACTCGTGGGGCGGAGAAAGCATCTGCTTCAGAAATCGATGAAAATCCTCGCGCTGCATCTGTGCGTCTGCGTGCTGTTGAGCGGATTCGACCTAGCTCCTCTGATAAGACGAAATTGGAGGTGGCGGCATGAGCGCAGCACCCAAACTTGATTCATTAGCTGACGCCCGGGATTCATCAGTTACCGAGTACGCGACGAAGGGGGTTCGCAAGAGCGCACGCGCAAACCTTCGTCTGGTTTCGCCGATGCGAGTGCAGAAGGCAAGCCGCGGAATATTCATCGTTGTCCTTTTGGGAATCTTGAGTTTGGGCGGTGTGGCGGTACTAGTAATCAATACAACCTTGGCCCAAGGTGCGTTCACCCTCAGTGAATTGCGTTCACAGCAGGCCGAATTGTCGCGCACAGAGGCTACTTTGACGGAAGAGGTTGCGGCATTGGCGGCGCCCACGTCCCTTGAGCAACAGGCACGTGCATTAGGCATGGTTCCCAGTTCGGCACCAGCATTCATCAGAGTGACAGATGGCAAAGTTCTTGGAAAGCCCAAGGCGGCAGAGGGCTCAAAAATCGCTACTCCAGCGGACGCGACGGTTGCTGAAGCCGTCACGGACCCTGCTCTCGCTGATTTACCTGAGGCTCCCGGAGTTGGCTATGACCCGGCTGCTGCCGATGCCATGGCAAATGAGCGGCAGCAAAATGGGCTGGTAGGCGCTAAAGGCAAAAAGGCAAAAGCAGGTGTGGATCAATGGACTGAACCAACGGTCATCAAGGCTGAAGTTATTTCTGAGGATGCACTCCTAGACGCGGTTCCGGTTCAGTAAACGGGGAATGATTCGTGTCATCTCGCAAACTTCCACCTCCGAGGCTTCGCGATTCTCGTACATCTCATGCAAGTGGATTCGCAAGCAAGCCCATCCGACTTGGGAGTTCCACCAAGCGGGGGTTGGCACTCATGATTGCGTCCACCATGGTGCTGATGGTTTTTGGTGTGCGCCTGATTGACCTACAAGCGGTTCGAGGAAGCGAACTAGCTTCGTCGGCCCTTGACCAACGCTTGAGAACTACTGAAATACCCGCCCAACGAGGCTCTATTCTCGATGCCTCAGGAGCGCCACTTGCCATTACCGTGGATGCCAAGAATGTGACGGCGGATCAAACCATGATTGATCAGCCAGCTGTTGTGGCTGAGGCCTTGGCCCCGATTCTTGGTGCAGATGCTGACATCTTGGCAGACCGGCTCACTGGTGAGCGTCGATTTATCTATCTCGCAAAAGAAGTGACACCGGACACCTGGGAACAGATATCTGAATTGCGTTTACCGGGCATTTTTAGTGAAAACAGTTCACGTCGGATCTATCCCTCAGGGGAGTTGGCCGCGAACGTCCTCGGATTTGTTGGCGAGGAAGGCTCTGGACTCGGAGGGTATGAATATGCCTATGAAGAGCAACTTGGTGGCACCCCTGGTGAATTGACATTTGAAAAAGGTCCCGGCGGGCGGGCAATCCCCACGGGCGCATCCATGAGAGTAAACGCTGAACAGGGTGTCGACATACAGCTCACTCTTGACAGAGATATTCAGCACGTTGCGCAGGTAGCAATTGCAGAAGCAGTTCAGAGCTCAGGCGCGAGTGATGGAACCGTTGTTGTGATGGATCCACAGAGTGGTCGCATTTTGGCGCTTGCGACAGCCCCAACTTTTGATCCAAACTTTCCAACCCAAGGTGTCCAACGCAATCTGAGCAATCGTCCACTCACCGATGCATTTGAACCTGGTTCAACAAGCAAAGTGATGACTTTGGCCGCAGTCATCAATGAAGGTGCCGCAACGCCATACACCCCAATCAAAGTCCCGGGTGTTTTGCGCCGAGGAGACAAAGACTTTCATGACTCCAGTGCGCACGGCACATTAAATCTCACGCTCAGCGGGGTCATGGCTAAATCAAGTAATATTGGAACGATCCTTGCGGCGGAACGCATTGGCGGTAAAAAACTTTCCAAGTACCTCAAGAAATTTGGAATTGGCCAAGAAACAGGTCTTAATTTCCCAGGTGAAACTAAAGGATTTGTACCTGCCCATGAAGATTGGTCACCAACGTCCTTCCCGACAATTGCCTTTGGTCAGGGCTTGAGCGTGAACGCTGTACAGGCAACAAGTGTTTTCTCTACCATCGCGAACGATGGTTTGCGTGTAGAGCCTTCGCTCGTTTCAAAGATTATTCACGCAGATGGCAGTGTTGAAGAGCCAGAAGCGCCGCAAACGACGCGTGTTGTCACGCGGGAAACAGCCAAGCAAGTTCGAAGCATGCTAGAAACTGTGGTTGGAGAAGGCGGCACTGCCACTAATGCCAAAATTCCTGGATACCGAGTTGGTGGAAAAACAGGTACTGCCCAAGTGGTCAATTCAGTCACTGGGGGTTACAGCAAGGATGTCATCGCCTCGTTCATTGGAATGGCGCCAGTAGATAACCCTCGATTGGTTGTCGGTGTATTTATTTCGAAACCGAAGGCGGGTCGGTATGGTGGCGAACTGGCGGCTCCCGTTTTCAAAAAAGTAACAAGTTATGCACTTGGTGCACTTGAGATTCCACCGACAGGCGCGAAAGCACCCAAGCTCGCCCTGACATTCGGGGGATAGTGATGGTGGAATCGGGTGTGCCGTCAGTTGTTACGACTGCATACATTGCTAGTAAGTTAAATTGCGATCTCATTGGCTCTCCAGACGTTGTGGTTAATGGAATTTCCTTAAATTCTCAATCAGTGACAGCAGGGGATGTCTTTGCTGCCATTCCGGGTCGCAATTTTCATGGAGCCAAATTTGTGCTTCAAGCTCTTGCGTCTGGTGCAGTTGCAATCCTGACTGATCCTGAGGGACTTGAATTAATAGGGCATCAACAGGTGCCGGTCTTAGTTTCTCCGTCCCCACGTTCGCTGCTTGGGCCGGCATCTCGTCTAATTTTTCATGCGCCTGAAGAAGACATGCAACTTGTCGGAATTACTGGGACGAATGGGAAAACCACTACGGCATTCATGGTGGCAGCCGGAGCCCGAGCTGCTGGAAGGCATGTGGGTTTGATTGGAACGCTTGGAATATTTATTGATGAAGAACTTATTCCACATGCTCGCACTACGCCAGAAGCTCCTGATTTATTCCGAACCTTGGCTCACATGAAATCGATGGGAGTGGATTTCGTGGTGATGGAAGTCTCAAGTATCGCGTTGGAAGAATGTCGCATTGATGGTCTTATATTTGATGCTGTGGGTTTTACCAATCTCTCACATGACCATTTGGATTATCACGGGACAATGGAGGCGTACTTCGATGTGAAGAGTCGCCTATTCTCCAGTACATATTCGCGTTCAAGTGTCATCAACATTGATGACCGTTGGGGGCAACGACTCATAACGGGCGCACAAATCCCCACAGAAAGCGTGTCACTTGCTGGAAGAGCGGATTGGACTGCCGCTCGGGTGGGATCAGGGCAATACGTGGTGACAAGTATCCGTGGGACACAGACTCCAATGCACTTGTCCATGCCAGGAAAAATCAACGTGGCTAATGCACTGCTCGCGGTTGCTTTACTCGCTCGCTTGGGTTACGACTCTCCTGAAATTGCTGCTGCTGTTGGGAGCGCCAGGGTCCCGGGCAGAGGTGAGCTCATTGCAACGCTAAACGGAGCCGATGTATACGTGGACTATGCCCACTCACCGGATGCAATAGCCGAATTCCTTACTGGATTACATGACCGGTACAGGGGAAGGATTGTGGTTGTTATCGGTGCAGGTGGAGACCGTGATTCGTCCAAACGCGCTGAAATGGGACTCGTTGCTGCACAAAATTCGAGCGTTGTGATTGTGACTGATGACAATCCACGCTCTGAGGACCCGACTGAGATACGTGAAGCTATTACCGCTGGCGCCATGGGCGCATCCAATGCGGAGATTCGCAATACTGCGGGCAGAGAGAATGCCATTAGATTGGCGCTCACATTCGCAGAGCCAGATGGCGCGATTGCGATACTTGGAAAAGGTCATGAGTCGACGATGGAAATTATGGGTGAGCTGGTCCCGTTCAGCGATGCTGATGTGATTCGAGCGTTGGTGCACAATGTTTGATTTCACCATCTCAGAACTGGCTCGAGTCACCTCTGCGCGCGAAATTTCCGACTTAAGCTGGTCAGAGAGAGTGGTCAGCGGATTCTTCTCAGATTCGAACTCTGTGATCCCTGATGGTGTATTTGTGGCAATCAAGGGGGAGAGGACCGATGGGCACCTATTCCTGAACGACGTCGCACTGTCCGGAGCAGGACTTGCGATTATTAATGAGTCGTTTCAAGGACCCATTCCTCACGAGTTTCCGGTGCTTGTTGTCCCTGATTCGATTGTGGCGTTGGGGCAAATTGCTCGGTGGGCGCGGTTAACAAAATTAAAGGCGACCGTCATTGCGGTGACTGGGTCCAGCGGGAAAACCACGACGAAAGATCTAATTGCAGGAATTTTGAGTAAATGCGGCCAAACCGTCTCCCCACAAGGTTCCTTGAACACAGATGTCAGCATGCCAATTACAATTCTAAGTGCAAATTCAGAGACCCAATATCTCGTGCTTGAAATGGGTATGCGGGGGCTTGGTCACATTGAGTCTCTTGCATCTATTGCCGTCCCTGACATTGGGGTCGTGACAAATGTTGGCAGTGCCCACATGGAGCTTCTGGGCAGCACGCAGGCAATTGCACAGGCCAAAGGCGAACTGATTAGGGCGCTGAGCCCTACTGCATCTGCGATACTTAATGCCGACGATTTCTACGTAACGCAAATGGCGGAATCGACCCACGCCAACGTCGTTACTTTTGGTGAATCGGTACAGAGTGATTTTCGTGCTACGGATGTCAGGGTTGATTCGAATGCAACTTCGAGTTATACGTTAATTTACGGAACCCATTCTGAAGCTGTTCACGTTAAGTTGCGCGGTGAGCACAATGTGAGTAATTCATTGGCCGCTATTTCTGCCGTTGTCGTTGCGGGGGTGCCCATCTCCCGTGCATGTGAGTTATTAGGTGAAATTGATCAAGTAAGCAAGTGGCGGATGGAAGTGACAGAAACGGCGGCAGGCATCACGGTAATCAACGATTCCTACAATGCCAATCCTGAGTCCATGCGTGCCGCCTTGAAGACTTTGGCGAGCATGGCTGATGAGCGCCGGACTTGGGCTGTGCTTGGACCAATGTTGGAATTGGGCCCTTTGGCTCGCGAGGAGCACGATTCGCTCGGACGCCTAGCCGTTCGACTCGATATTTCCCATTTATTGTGTGTTGGCACGCAAATGAAAATAACGCATTTGGCGGCATCACAAGAAGGGTCATGGGGTGATGAATCACATTGGGTTGAAACCGTTGACCAGGCGATTGATTTCCTTGAAGAACAGTTGCTCCCGGGAGATATCGTTTTGATCAAAGCGTCTCGATCCATTGGCCTTGATCGCGTGGCAGAAGCTTTGATCACTGGGAACCTCAGTAAAGTCACAGGCGGTCCGGCCTTTAGGCCTTCGACAGAAAACGCTGTTCTGCCTGATCCACGAGAGGGAGGCAACTCATGAGGCTCGTTGTGATTGCTGGCGCAATCGCCACCCTCATTTCCTTTCTGGGTACGCCACTATTAATAAATTTCCTGCGTAAGCATGGTTATTCTCAGGCTATTCGCGCTTCGAGCGAAGGCGAGTTGTATCCGGCGCATGAAGGCAAAAGAGGTACTCCATCCATGGGAGGAGTTGCCATCCTTGTGGCCGTGTTGGGTGGGTATTTCCTGACCCACCTCATTACTTGGCGCCCAGTTTCAGCTTCCGCCCTCCTGGTGCTCTATTTAATGGTTGGACTTGGGCTCGTCGGCATGGCCGATGACTATCTCAAGATATTCAAGCAGCGCAGCACCGGTTTGAGAGCGCGAACCAAACTCATTGGCCAAGCCGTAGTTGCCTTTTCTTTTGCCTATCTATCTGTTCAATTTCCTGATGAAGCAGGAAACACCGCTGCTTCGATGGCCATTTCATTTGTTCGCGACACCTCAATTGTGCTGCCTCTGGGCTTATTCCTGCTGTGGGTCTGGTTTCTTGTAACCGCGACGACAAACGGAGTCAATCTGACGGATGGACTCGATGGACTCGCTGTCGGCGCAGCAATCATGAGTTTTCTCGCATACGTTTTGCTCGCCATTTGGCAGTACGGGCAGAACTGTGCATTTGAAGTCACGGAGTTTTGCTACAACACGCAAAATCCACTCGACCTAGCAATGGTGGCAGCGGCGACCGCCGGTGCAAGTTTTGGATTCCTCTGGTTTAACACCGCCCCAGCGCGTATTTTCATGGGAGACACAGGCTCTCTTGCATTGGGTGGCGGCATTGCAGGGCTTGCGATTCTTACTCGGACTGAGTTGCTTCTCCCTTTGATAGCAGGATTGTTCCTCATTACGACGCTCTCCGTAATTGCTCAGGTTGGCTCGTTCAAATTGACTGGTAAGAGAGTATTTCGCATGGCTCCATTGCACCATCATTTCGAGATGCTTGGGTGGCCGGAGATTCAAATTGTTGTGCGTTTTTGGATTATTCAAGGTCTATGCATAGGCGCAGGTTTAACAATCTTCTATGCCGAATGGGTTCGCGCATGAGTGTTGAGTCATCCGTCGCAGGACTTGCCCGCGATTCGGATTGGTCAGGCCTGCGCGTTGGGGTTCTTGGGGTCGGAATCGCCGGATTTTCGTGTGCGGATGCGCTGATGCAATTGGGCGCTTCGGTCTACATTATTGATTCTCAAAATGGTGAGAAACAGCAAGAGCGATCTGGGATTCTGGGGTCTCTGGGAGCGCATGTCTTCCTTGGTGTCGCCGAACTACCTGACCAGCGTTTAGACCTTGTTATCACCTCTCCGGGTCTTGAGCCTCACCATATTTTTCATCGTCAAGCGTTTCAGCGTGATATCCCGGTTTGGGGTGAACTGGAGTTGGCTTGGCGGTTACGATCGCGTTTAAACGCTGCTCAATGGTTGTGTATTACTGGCACCAACGGTAAGACGACAACTACTCTCATGCTTGAGTCCATGCTTCGAGCAAGTGGATATCGCACGGTGGCGGCTGGAAACATTGGGAATTCACTTGTCGATGTTGTCATGCATGATGAACTTGATGCTATTGCCATAGAAGTGGGTGCACCACAACTCCCATTTGTTCACAGCATGAGTCCATTCGCGTCGGTGTGCTTGAATCTTGCGCCTGATCATGTGGATCACTTTGCTGGCTTTGATGCGTATGCGGAAACCAAAGCCAGGATATACACGAACACCCAGTGTGCGGCTATCTACAACGACGCTGATCCTCGGACCATTGCGATGGTGGAAAATGCCGACGTCATTGAAGGTGCCCGCGCCATTGGATTCACCTTGGGCATTCCCGGTTTAAGCATGCTCGGAGTCGTTGACGGAGCAATTGTTGATCGAGCTTTCATTCCCAATCGCAGAGATGCTGCCCAGGAACTTGCCCTCGTTTCAGATATTCACCCATCGGCTTCCCACAATACGCAGAATGCACTTGCCGCGGCCGGACTAGCGCGCGCATTCGGCACCTCCCGCGTGGAGCCAGGGGCCTCAGATTCGGTGGACGTAGGAGGAGTGACTCCTAGTGCGATCCGAACAGGCCTCCAGGAATTTGAACCCGCGGGCCATCGAATTGCTCTCGTGCGGGAACTTGATGGAGTCGCTTATGTGGATGATTCCAAGGCCACTAATGCCCATGCGGCCGAGACTTCGTTGATGAATTATTCATCAGTTATTTGGATCGCAGGAGGTTTAGCCAAAGGGCAAAATTTCGATGAATTAGTGCGCAAAACGGGAGATCGGATCAAAGCAGTCATCCTTATGGGCACGGACGGCCCGTTGATCGAGGAAGCATTAACTCGACACGCATCAAATGTCCCAATAATCACACTGGCCACTAGAGAAACTAGTGCCATGAGGCAAGCCGTGGAAATTGCGCACGAGAGGGCCGTGCCAGGGGACACCGTTTTGCTTGCACCGGGGTGTGCGTCATGGGACATGTTCACGGATTACGCACATCGTGGCAACTCATTTTCACAGGCAGTTGCGAGCCTCGAAAGCGCAATGCCCGGTGGTGGAAATTAATTCATGAGTACCAAGTTTCATATTCCCCGTTTGGGCAAGCGCCGTGTTAGCGAAACTGATCTCACCATTGCTGAAAAATTCGATAACTCACGAATTGGCCTGTTACTGAATCACCCGCTCAGTACCTATTACCTAATCATGGGCGCCACGATGCTCTTGCTGGGTCTGGGACTTGTGATGGTACTTTCCGCATCAACCATTGAAAGTGTTCGAATTTATGGCTCCGCTTACACTTTGGTACAACGTCAAGCGCTTTTTGCAGTTGGTGGGGTCGTCGCATTGGTCTTAGCGGCGCGCACGTCGATCCAGTTTTGGCGACACACAGCATGGGTATTTCTCGCGATTGCATTCACGCTACTCATCCTGGTCCTAATCATCGGCGTTGAAGTCGCGGGGCAGAGAAACTGGATCGACATATTCGGGCCTTTTAGGTTGCAGCCCAGTGAGTTTGCCAAGTTAGCTTTGATTATTTGGGGTGCGGAAGTTTTGTCGCGAAAAAACAGGAGGACCCCAACTTGGTCGAATGTGCTGATACCAGTGGTGCCCGTAGCAGGTCTCATGATGATCCTGGTGCTCTTAGAGGGCGACTTTGGAAACACCCTGATGCTGGCGGCCATTCTCTGCGGGATTCTCTTTGCGGCGGGAGTGCCATTCCGATTGTTTGCTCTATTTGGTGGCTTCGGACTCTTTGCCGTCTGGCTCTTGACTCTGGCTGCGCCCTATCGCATGGAACGAATCACCACGTGGCTCAATCCCGATGCAGACAGGCTTGGGTTCGGATGGCAAGTGACCCAGGGCCAGTATGCACTGGGCACGGGTGGCATCTGGGGTGTTGGGCTAGGCGCGAGCAGGGAAAAGTGGGGCTCGCTACCCGAGGCTCACACCGACTTCATTTTCCCGGTGATCGGTGAGGAGCTCGGATTGATCGGTACTTTTGCGGTCCTGACGCTCTTTGCGCTCCTAGCGTTTGCAATTTTCCGGCTTAGTCGAAACTCTGTCGAACCCTTTGTGAGACTTGCCGCAGCAGGTGTTGGTTCCTGGATTGTCATACAAGCTGTGATCAACATCGGAGCAGTTCTGGGGCTCCTTCCCGTCACGGGAGTCCCTTTGCCGCTCGTCTCCTACGGCGGGTCATCACTGGTGCCGACTCTCATAGCAATAGGAATGCTCCTAGCCTGTGCGCGTAATGAGCCTGGCGCCCGCAAAGCGCTGAGACGCCGTGCCACCGCGGCGGCAATGCGCAGGCGGTAACACATGCATGTTGTCCTGGCTGCTGGTGGAACAGCGGGTCACATTTATCCAGCCCTCAATACAGCCCGGGCAATTCGGTCGGTGGACCCGACTGTTCGGTGCACAATATTAGGAACAGACCGAGGTTTGGATCGTGAACTGATTCCGGGAAGCGGATTTGAGTTAGTCACAATTCCAGCGGTTCCATTTCCTCGGAAACCAAACCTGGCCGCGTTACGTTTCCCCATTCAAATGTCGAAATCTGTGCGAGCGGCTAAGTTATTTTTTCGTTCTCAGTCAGTTGACGTTGTTGTTGGCTTTGGCGGTTATGCGAGTGCGCCAGCATACTTAGCGGCACGATCACTCAAGATTCCAATCATTGTCCACGAAGCAAACTCAACCGCAGGACTGGCCAATCGTCTTGGAGCCAGATTTACATCGGAAGTGGCTTTGAACTATCCCGATGTCATTCCTGGCGGAAAAGTCATTGGAATGCCTCTTTCACAGCAAATTTCTGATCTCAATCGAAGTCAACTCAGAGGTGCAGCTCGCGAACACTTTGACCTCCCTCCTACCGGTCCAGTACTTCTTATTTTTGGAGGCTCGCAAGGTGCACATGCAATCAATGCCGCAGTAACGCAAGCAGCTCCCGAATTACTGGCACGCGGCATCAGCATTTTGCACGCCGTTGGAATCAACAATAAATTGCCCAAAATTCCGGACAGTGACGGCCCAGCGGTGTATAGGCCGTTGCCTTACATTGCATCGATGGAATTGGCGTACTCGGCAGCAGATTTCTCAATTAACAGAGCGGGCGCGATGACTGTTGCCGAGATTGCTGCGGTCGGAATGCCCAGTGCATTCATTCCATTGCCCATTGGGAATGGTGAGCAGGAACGAAATGCGCAGGCGTTGATTGAGCACGGGGCGGCCATCATGTGCTCAAATCAGAATTTCAACTCTAACTGGATAGTGTCAAACATCGCAGAACTCATGGTTAGCCCATCTCGACTCGAATCAATGTCTGAATCAACTCGAGTATTCGCACATCGTGGCGCAGCAGCGGAATTAGCACGCTGGGCGTTAGCGTTTGATAGTCCTCAGAAAGGTCCTATAAGTCAATGAACAGTTCACACCCCGCGATCCCAATCAGCGAGCTCGGGCGCACACATATCGTTGGAGTTGGCGGTGCGGGAATGTCAGGCATAGCTCGAATTCTGGCCGCTCGTGGAGTGCAGGTTTCTGGTTGTGATGCTAAAGACTCGCG
>Ga0181563_10000383_pt1 | contig 41642 bp, 31 predicted proteins | sample 011ome_25_FD_133759 | JGI IMG/M metagenome (GOLD analysis project Ga0181563, IMG submission 133759) | Coastal salt marsh microbial communities from the Groves Creek Marsh, Skidaway Island, Georgia - 011512CT metaG (megahit assembly) | ecosystem: Environmental > Aquatic > Marine > Intertidal...
AAAAACAAGAGTTACAGCCGTTTTTTCTGAGCAACAATCCGAAACACGTTCAGTGACTGCACAGGGTGGAGGGACATTAGAAGACTTTGAGTTTTTTGGTTTAGATTATGATGAAAACAGGCACTTTTTTCTAGGCCATTACTTTAGAGAACGATATGATGATGCACTCATAAACTATCCATTTATCAACTCGCAAGTTCAAATTACAAGGGTAGAAGTTTGGATAACCAACCGAACGAACCGTATTGAAAACGTCCGAAATATTGTTGCACTCCAAGATTTAGGAGAATCTTCAGAGATTGGGTTAACAGCAATTCCAACAGGATTTGTAAATGTAGGCCCCAATGCATATCCAGATAATGGAAATAATAAGTTTGATCCTACAAATATCGGCACTGGCTCTCTGCTTTCTGAAGCCGTCCGAGATATTGCTACCGTCCAATCAGGATTTTTAATCCCCGGGGTCAATGAAGGATTTGATTATGGAAAGCTCGAAAATGCGCGAAAATTAACTCAAGGAAACGAGTTTACAGTTGACACCCAATTAGGATATATTTCTTTAAATCAACGCCTTCAAAATGATGAGGTCTTAGCCGTTGCTTATCAATATACAGTTGGAGATCAAGTGTATCAAGTTGGAGAGTTTGCAAATGACGGACTCGCCGCAACGGATGTTGAGGTGGATCAGAATACAAACATACAAACCGTTACCAATCAGAGTTTAGTCCTAAAAATGTTAAAGAGTGCCGTCACCAACGTCAATCTTCCTATATGGGATTTGATGATGAAAAACATTTATAATACAGGAGCCTATCAATTAGATCAAGAAGATTTTAGATTAAATATTTTCTATAATGAAACCTCAGCACTCAACTATATCACACCCGCAGGTTCGGATCCATTTCCAGCGCCCACAGGAAACAATGACCCAATAGAGGAAACGCCTTTAATTCGATTGTTTAACTTCGATCGATTAAACTTTAATAACGATCCTCAGAACAAAGGTGATGGTTTTTTTGATTTTGTTCCGGGTGTTACCGTCATTCCTCAAAACGGTAAAATTATATTCACCAAAGTAGAGCCTTTTGGAAATTATTTGTTTGAAACCCTGCGACTCAATGGTTCTGAAAACTATGAAGGCGACCAAACAACCTATAACGCGAATCAATCAAAATACGTTTATAGATCCCTCTACAAGAGCACAAAAACAGCAGCGTTACAAGACAGTGAAAAAAACAAATTTTTGATGCGGGGTCGCTATAAATCTTCTGGAAGTTCAGGCATTCCGATTGGCGCTTTTAATGTCCCACGAGGGTCTGTAAAAGTAACTGCTGGAGGACGTGTCCTTGTAGAAGGTGTTGACTATACCGTGAATTATCAAATTGGAACTGTCCAAATTTTAGATCCCTCATTACAAGCTTCAAATACCCCTATTCAGGTGTCGGTTGAAAACAATGCGGTCTTTGGACAACAAACAAAACGTTTTACAGGAATTAACGTAGAGCACCAATTCAACGAAAACTTTGTGTTAGGCGCCACCGTTTTAAACTTAAATGAACGCCCCATAACACAAAAAGCAAATTATGGCAGCGAATCAATCAACAATACTATTTTTGGGTTTAATGGAAACTATTCAACAGAAGTTCCATTCCTCACCCGATTGGCAAACAAACTACCAAACATTGATACGGATGTAGCATCCAACCTCTCCTTACGAGGGGAGTTTGCCTATTTAAAACCGGGTGCTCCAAAAGGAACCGATTTTGACAGTGAAGTCACTTCTTATGTTGATGATTTTGAAGGCACACAAAATGGGATTAGTTTATTAAGTCCACAATCTTGGTTTTTATCAAGTCGCCCTAAAGGTCTTGGGCGTGTATATACAGAAGGTGGTGAAGATGAGTTAGGGTATCAGAACGGATTTGATAGAGCACACTTAAACTGGTACACAGTCGATCCTATTTTTTACAGCAGCCAACGCCCTGGAAGCATTACAGATGACGATGTTTCTGATCTTTATGCTAGGAGAGTTTTTATTGATGAACTGTTTCCACAAGTTGACATCGTTACTGGACAGTACACCGTTATCAACACCTTAGATTTAGTTTATAACCCTACAGAAAGAGGCCCCTACAATTATAAGCCCGATGCTGCAGACGGGATTTTAGAAACACCACAAAACAGTTGGGCAGGAATCACCAGACAACTCACCTCTACAGATTTTGAACAATCAAATGTAGAATACATTGAGTTTTGGTTGATGGATCCCTTTTTGGACAACCCCTCTAATCCTGGTGGAAAATTAGTGTTTAATTTAGGGAACATTTCGGAAGATGTTATTAAAGATGGAAAGAAACAATATGAAAATGGACTTCCAGAAGATGGTGACATTAGTTTTTTATCACCAACCACATGGGGAACCGTAACGCCTCAAAATCAGTCCTTAATTTATGCGTTTTCATCGCAAGGCTCCGAACGCAACAATCAGGATGTTGGTTTGGATGGCTATGATGATATCGAAGAAAGTAACACCTCCGACGCACGATTCACTGCCTTTAGAGCACTTGAAGATCCAGCAAATGATAATTACAAATATTACCTAAATACAGAAGGGGATATTTTTGAGCGTTACAAAAGATATAATGGACTTGAAAGAAATTCACCAGATACGGTTTCAGACACCGATCGTGGTTCTACAACACTTCCAGATGTAGAAGATATTAATAGAGATAACACTATGAATACCATAGACAGTTATTATGAATATGAAATAGATATCTCTACTTCAGATCTAAATAATCCAAGCAACTCCTTTATAGTTGATAGAAAATCAGTTTCAAATATCACTTTGCCAAATGGGTCTTCTTCTGGAACAATCAACTGGTATCAGTTTCGAATACCAGTTTCAGAATTCACAAATGATGTTGGAGGAATATCCGATTTTAGATCCATTCGATTTGCACGTATGTATTTAAAAGAGTTCACAGAATCAACAGTGCTTCGATTTGGAACCTTGGATTTAGTACGAAGCGATTGGCGTCGTTATCAGTTATCATTAGATGAAGAGTCGAATGAGGCGACGCTGTCCGATCCCACTGATTTTAGTGTTGGAATCGTAGGGATTCAAGAAAATGATGGCGGTTATGTATCTCCACCAGGAGTTGAGCGCGAACAATTAAACAACAACAACAGCATTGTGCGTCAAAACGAACAATCCTTAGTATTGGATGTTTGTGAGTTGGAATCTGAAGATGCGAGAGGTGTTTTCAAAAACATCAATGTGGACATGCGTCAGTACAAAAAACTGAAAATGTTTATCCATGCCGAAGATGGTGAAACGGATAGCTTTGAAGAAGGAAGCTTAGTAGGGTTTATTAGAATGGGGAATGATTTCACACAAAATTATTACCAAATAGAAATTCCATTGCGCAAATCTTCAGGAGCTTCAGGAGCCACTCCAAACGAGGTTTGGCCAGAAGAAAATGAGATTGATATTCCCTTAGAATTTCTAGAAAAAATAAAAGCCTTGGGTATTAGCCAAGGAACCTTAGGCAATGAAGTTCCAACATTTTATAATGTGATTGATGGAGTCTTACAAGAAAATCCCGTTTTAGATTTTACGCCATTTTCTTTAGGTACAAACTCTGATCCTGTAGAACAACGAATTGCCATTAAAGGAAATCCAAATTTTGGAGACATTCGAACCTTAATGGTAGGGGTCAAAAATATTAGTGGAAATGCACAATGTGCAGAAGTTTGGTTCAATGAGTTGCGTCTTGCAGACATGGATAACGAAGGAGGCTGGGCTGCAATTTTGAGTATGGATAGCAACATCGCCGATTTTATGAACATCAATGCCACCGCAAAACGAAGCACGACTGGTTTTGGAAGTTTAGAACAAGGACCAAATCAGCGAAGTCGTGAAGACTTAAAACAATACGATGTGGTTACCAATATGAATCTGGGGCAATTGTTACCAAAAAAATGGGGCTTGGAAATTCCTTTTAATTACGGACAAAGTGAAGAGCTTATCACTCCCGAGTACGACCAGCAATACAAAGATTTAAAACTTCAAAGTCGATTGGATGCTGCCACATCTTCGGAAGAACGCGAGCGTATCAAAACGCAATCTGAAGATTATACAAAACGACAAAGTATTAATTTTATAGGTGTCCGAAAACAACGTACTGGAGATGCCAAACCTAGAATGTATGACGTCGAAAATTTAACGATGAACTATTCGTTCAATCAAATTAAACACCGCGATTTTGAAATTGAAAACTCTTTAGATCAAAATGCAAGAGTTGGGGCTAACTATAATTATAGTTTTAATCCCATAAAACTAGAACCCTTCAAGAAAAATGATTCTCTATTTGTAAATAAATACTGGAAACTCATAAAAGACTTTAATTTAAACTTACTGCCTTCCAATCTTTCTGTGAGTTCAGATTTTGTGCGTCAATTTAACAGTCAGAAATTTAGAGACGCTGACTTAGGCGCTAATAATATTACAGTCGATGAATTGATTAGAAGAAACTATACGTTTGATTTTCAATACACCGTCAATTACAACCTTACAGATGGGCTACGCCTTAACTTTACGTCTTCTACAAATAATATTGTAAGAAATTATTTTATAGACGATGAATTAAATGGTGATCAAGACCCCGAACTTGGAGTGTGGGATCGCTTCTTTGATTTTGGAGATCCAAACCGACACACGCAACAATTAGGAATCAATTATGAATTGCCGTTAAATAAATTTCCGGCATTAAGTTTTGTGACTTCTAATTATTCCTACACTGGAGATTTTCAATGGAACAAAGGCTCTGACCTATTGGTAGGAGATGACGATATCACGCTAGGAAATTCCATTTCTAATGCGAACCAACACAACTTGAATACATCGTTTGATATGCGCAAACTTTATCGTTATTTAGGGATAAAAAAATCATCTAGAAGAGGTAGTAGTAGAGCTAGAAAAACAGGGGATAACACACAAAGCCGTAGAGTCTCCTCCAAATCAAATAAAATTAACTTAAAGGATTTTGGAATTGGATTGTTAACCAGTATCAACCGAATGCAAGTTAATTACTCCGAAGGAAACAGCTCCTTTTTACCGGGCTACCTTCCAGCTCCTGGGTTCTTAGGAACACTTCGACCAACCGCTGGATATACCTTTGGAAGTCAACGTGATATTAGAAGAATTTCTGCAGAAAATGGCTGGCTTACAACCTTTGAAGATTTCAACCAACAGTACACAGAAACGCATACCCAAAATATTGACTTTTCTATTAATATGGAACCCATCTCCGATCTGAAAATTGATTTGAATGGAGGGAAAACGTATGCAACTAACGATACTGAAACTTTTAATGCCGTTGGCAATACATATAATTCATTAATCCAAAATACGTTTGGGAATTTCAATATATCAACGATATTAATTAAAACAGCTTTTAGTCAAAGTGACGAAAATCAATCCGTTCCATTTGAAGAATTTAAAAGCAACCGTTTGGTAATTGCCAACCGTTTGGCTCAGAACTTTTATGGTGCCAATGGATACAATACCGATGCAGATGGCTACCCTGAAGGTTTTGGAAAAAACAGTCAAGCCGTGTTATTACCCGCGTTTTTAGCAGCTTACTCCGGTAAAAAATCAAATAAAATTAGTTTGGACGCTATCAGAGACATCCCTATTCCTAATTGGACGCTGAAATATACCGGGTTTATGAAAAATAAATGGTTTAAAAAGCACTTTAGAAGATTCTCTATAACTCATGGCTATAATGCATCATATACCATCAATCAGTTCAGAAAAAACCTTGATTACCAAGCTGCAGATCCAAACGTAGCGTATGGAGATCAAAATAATGAAACCAAAGATCAATCGGGTAATTATAAACCCGAAATGCTATACAGCAACATCAATTTGGTAGAACAATTTAGTCCTTTGGTGAAGCTCGATTTTGAAATGAAAAACTCAATTAAAGTTACTGCCGAAGTTAAAAGAGACCGTAGTCTTTCTTTAAGTTTCGATAACAATCTTCTTACTGAAATCCATGGGAATGAATATATTTTTGGACTTGGCTATCGAATTAAAGATTTAAAAATCCGATCGAAATTAGCAGGTCCACGTAGAATCATTAAAAGTGATTTGAATATGAAAGCCGATATTTCAATGCGAAATAATAAAACGATCATTCGGTATTTAGATTTAGACAACAATCAAGTGAGTGCAGGTCAAACGATTTGGAGTATGCGTTATGCCGCAGATTATGCGTTTAGTAAAAACTTAACAGCCATCTTTTATTTTGACTATGCATTCTCAGAATATGCAATATCAACGGCATTTCCTCAAACGACGATTCGTTCAGGATTTACCTTACGTTATAACTTTGGAAATTAATACAAACCACATTAATATTATAAAATCATGAATGTTCCTAAAGATTTAAAATATACAAAAGATCACGAATGGGTAAAAGTTGACGGCGACCTAGTAACCGTTGGAATTACCGATTTTGCACAAAGTGAATTGGGTGATATTGTTTACGTTGAAGTTGACACCTTAGACGAGGAATTAGAAGCTGATGCTGTTTTTGGAACTGTGGAAGCAGTCAAAACCGTTTCAGATTTGTTCTTGCCTTTGGCAGGAGAAATTATTGAATTTAATGAATCTTTAGAAGAAGAGCCTGAAAAAGTAAATGACGACCCTTATGGCGAAGGCTGGATGATCAAAATTAAGGTAGCCGACACATCAGATTTGGAAACTCTTTTGAGTGCAGATGAATATAAAGAAATTATAGGTGCTTAAAAACTACTTGATACACAGCATCTCTTTATTATATACAATCTCAATAGGGGTTTTAGGTTTAGCGCATCTTACAAAAGTGCCAAAACTCAACACAGGTTTTGATGATAAAATAGCACATTTTGTTTTGTATGCTGGGCTTTGTTTGTTTTGGTTTATGAGTTTCCATGTTCTAAAATCAAACTCAAGTTTGCTTTTAGCATCGTTACTGTCAATAGCTTATGGAGCTGTTATCGAAATATTGCAAGGAGTTCTCTCTATTCATAGAACAACCGATATCTTTGATCTTGTAGCAAATTGTCTAGGAGTTTTCGCTATGTACCTTATTATTAAGGTAAAAAAAGAAGTAATCATTAAAAAACTTTAAACTCTTGTGTATTTATTAATTTTTTAAGTAATTTAACCCTCGCAAAAAATAACACCAAAAATGGAATTAAAGAAAAACTCAAAAGCAGATGTTAGTAAGAATGCATCTCTCTATTTCGCAGTTGGTTTAGCACTTATGTTGTTTTTATCATACAGTGCGCTTAATCATAAGACTTATGATAAATCAGCAATTGATATCGGAAAATTAGATTTAGATGCAGAACTCGATGAAGAAATTCCTTTAATAGATCAATTAACTCCACCACCACCACCGCCACCACCACCGGCAGCACCAGAAGTCATAGAAATTGTGGAGGATGAAGAAGAAATTGAAGAAACGGTTATTGAATCTACAGAAACGGATCAAGACGAAGAAATTGAAATAGAAGAAATTGAAGTAGAAGAAATTTATGAAGATGTTGAGGTGCCTTTCTCTGTGATTGAAAATGTACCTGAATATCCAGGATGTGAAAAAGGATCTAACGCTGATAAAAGAAAATGTATGTCTGCTAAAATTGCAAAATTTGTACAACGCAAATTTAATACAGATTTAGCGGGTGATTTAGGCTTGTCAGGAAGACAACGTATCAGTGTGATTTTCAAAATTGACAAAAAAGGGAATGTAACTGGTGTACGATCTAGAGCACCACACCCACGATTAGAAAAAGAAGCGGCACGTGTAATTAATATGTTGCCAAAAATGAAACCAGGACGTCAACGCGGAAAAGCTGTGATCGTTCCGTATTCTTTACCTATTACGTTTCAAGTTCAAGATTAAGTTCTTTTAACGTTGTTAAACTATATAAATCCCGCTTTGGCGGGATTTTTTGGTATGTTTATTGTTGTATATAAATTCATAACCCCTAAAACCTATCCTTATGAAATCGCCACCTGACAAACCCCAACAACGCTTACCAAAGAAAAATTCGAAAGCTAATGTTGGTCAAAATAGTGCCATCTATTTTGCTCTTGGCTTAGTATTGATGTTATTCGTTTCGTATCAATCCATTAATTATAAGTCATACGATAAATCTGATATCGATTTAGGTGCTTTAAATCTTGAAGAAGAAAACGAAGAAGAAATTCCAATCATTGATTTAGTCAAGCCACCTCCACCGCCACCACCGCCACCGGCAGCACCAGAAGTCATAGAAATTGTGGAGGATGAAGAAGAGGTCGAAGAAACAGTCATTGAATCGTCGGAAACCGACCAAGAAGAAGAGATTGAAATCGAAGAAGTTGAGGTCGAAGAGGTCGAAGAGGATGTTGAGGTACCATTTTCAGTGATCGAAAACGTTCCGGAATACCCAGGCTGTGAAAAAGGCACTAATTCCGAAAAACGTAAATGTATGTCCAAAAAAATCGAAAAATTTATCCAAAAAAAGTTCAATACAGACTTAGCGGGTGATTTAGGATTAACCGGAAAACAACGGATTAATGTTATTTTTAAAATTGACAAAAACGGAAATGTAACAGGAGTGCGTTCTCGAGCACCACATCCCCGCTTAGAAAAAGAAGCCGCACGTGTAGTGAATTTGTTGCCAAAAATGAAGCCAGGGCGTCAACGCGGAAAGGCAGTAGTCGTTCCTTATTCGTTGCCAATTACCTTTTTAGTTCAAGATTAAGTTTTCTTAGTCTAGTGAAATTATATGAGGCTGTCTAAAAAGCAATGTTTTCAGAACGACAGGGTTTCATACTTTTTAGACAGTCTCTTTTTTGCAATGGTTATTTGTGTTTTAGATATAAATACCGTTTTTCATAATCAATAATTGCAAATCCTTTTTTAAGAATGTCTGCCCCAATGATGCCATCAACGGCAGAAGAGTTTATAGATTCAAAAGCATCGTTCACATAACTCAAGTCTATTAATGCGATTGGAAAACGTGTTTTTACCCATTTACCAATTGAAAGTGTATTGTTTTTGGAGAGAAGCGTATCAATTTTATCAGGGCCTGCTCCCCTTGCTTTAACAATAGAGGGATGAGAGGTAAGTTTAAATTTCTCTTTTAGTTTAAGGTCTATAAAGGTTGTAGAAGCACCAGTATCCAAAATAAAGACTCCTTTTACGCCATTAATTTTTGATATAATTTTAAAATGATTGGATGCGATAGGGTGCATCTTAATCTTAAAATACGACTTATTTAGTAAAAATTCGGACAACGACATAGGGAGTGTTTTCAAAGTAAATTATTTTTACAAAGATACTATTCAAAATCTTACTTTTGTACTATGATAATCACAGATACACATACCCACTTATATAGCGAAGCATTTGACACAGATCGAACCGAAGTTATCGAGCGTGCAATAGCCGCAGGTGTCACTCGATTTTTTATTCCTGCGATTGATTCTAGTTACACAAAGGACATGTATGCGCTTGAAAGGAGTTATCCAAATAATATGTTTTTGATGATGGGTGTACATCCAACCCATGTTAAAGATAATTATTTAGAAGAATTATCACATGTTAAAGAGCAATTGCAACTCCGAAAATTTATTGCTATTGGCGAAATTGGGATTGATCTTTTTTGGGATCAAAGTATGTTAAAGGCACAGCAAGACATGTTTAGAGCTCAAATTCAATTGGCAAAACAATATAAATTACCAATAGTTATTCACTGTCGTGAAGCTTTCGATGAAGTGTTTGATATTTTAGAAGAAGAAAAAGGACCTGATTTATTTGGAATATTTCATTGTTTTACGGGCACTTTAGTGCAAGCACACCGAGCGATTTCTTACAACATGAAACTTGGAATAGGGGGTGTGGTTACTTTTAAAAATGGAAAGATTGATCAATTTTTGAATCAAATCGATTTAAAGCACATTGTTTTAGAAACAGATGCCCCTTACTTATCACCTGTTCCATACAGAGGTAAGCGAAATGAAAGTAGTTATATTTTAAACGTTTTAGAAAAATTATCTGAAATTTATGGAGTCTCAAAAAACTCTATTGCAGAGATTACTACTCAGAACTCAAAATCTGTTTTTAAACTATAAATCAAATGAAACCTCAAATACTATTAATCTATACAGGTGGTACTATTGGAATGATTAAGGATCCAATCACAGCAACCTTACAGGCATTTGATTTTGCGTACCTAATAGAAAAAATTCCAGAACTAAATTTATTAGACTGTGATATTCATCCCGTTTCTTTTGAAACACCATTAGATTCGTCCAACATGAATCCATCCCACTGGATAGCTATCGCTACTATTATAGAAGAAAATTACCAGACCCATGATGGTTTTGTTGTGCTTCACGGCAGTGATACAATGAGTTATACTGCCTCAGCACTGAGTTTTATGCTTGAAAATCTTGCAAAACCAGTCATTCTTACGGGGTCTCAGCTGCCTATTGGCGACTTGCGAACGGATGCGAAAGAAAACCTAATTACCTCTATCCAAATTGCCGCATTACAAAATAATAATACGGCTGTGATCAAAGAAGTTGGATTGTATTTTGAGTATAAATTATATAGAGGAAATCGCACCACCAAAATTAATGCAGAGCACTTTCAGGCATTTGCCTCCTTAAATTTCCCTGCACTCGTCACTTCTGGAGTGCATTTAAAGGTAAATCATGAAATATTGCACAAGAATTATTCACAGGCTCGACTGGTTGTTCATAAAAAAATGAACACAAATATTGTTCTTTTAAAACTATTTCCAGGGATTAGCCCTGTTATTTTACAATCGATTTTAGAAATTCCAACTCTCAAAGCGGTTGTGATTGAAACCTATGGAAGTGGAAATGCCACCACAGAAGACTGGTTTTTAGAAGCGATTGAAGAAGCTTTAGATAAAGGAGTTTTTGTAATTAATGTCACACAATGTGCTGGTGGCAGTGTGTCTATGAATCAATATCAAACTGGAAAAACGCTACAAAAGTTAGGGGTTATTTCTGGAAAGGATATGACTACAGAGTCAGCAATGACAAAATTAATGTTCATGTTAGGGCTCGAAACTCCAAAAAATATGTTCAAAACAGTTTTTGAAACAAGTATTCGTGGAGAAATATCATAAAATTAGGCCCCAAAATTTCACCAATTAAACTATTTTTTCTTTATTTGGGCTGCTTAAAAAAGCAAATTAGAGAGGTGGCCGAGTGGCTTAAGGCGCACGCTTGGAAAGCGTGTATACGGCAACGTATCGAGGGTTCGAATCCCTTCCTCTCTGCAATTGCCTTTGTGTTAATGATTTAGACTTTTTTTAATTGGCAAGCAATCGCTTTTCATTTAAAATTGGTATTGAATATTTGTACTAAAATTTGTTGAGTTTTGTCATTTTTGTTTTGGTAATTACATTTTTTTTATATCTTTAACATCTTGTATAAACAGTAATATTTTTAATAAAATCAACAACATAGAACAATGAAAAGATTATTTCCAATTCTAGCTATTGCATTTGTAATGGCATTCGGGTCTGTAAGTGCAACTTCATACACGAACATTAACATGAACATTCTTGCTACGACTATTGTGAGTCCTGTTCAAGATGACGCTGCTTCAGATGGCGCAGAAGAATCTATCGGCTTTCACCAAGAACTAAAAAATAGATTTATTGAAGGGGGTCCTGGATTTATGGGCATCGTTTTGTTATGTCTTATATTAGGACTTGCAATTGCAATTGAAAGAATTATTTTCTTAAACCTTTCAACTACCAATTCTAAAAAATTAATTGATGAAGTAGAAGGCGCTTTATCTTCTGGCGGATTAGAGGCTGCTAAGGAAGTTTGTAGAAACACAAAAGGACCTATCGCATCCATCTTTTATCAAGGATTAGATCGTGCCAACGAAGATTTAGACTCTGCCGAAAAAGCAGTGGTTGCTTATGGAGGTGTTCAAATGGGACAATTAGAGAAAAACGTTTCTTGGATTTCATTATTTATTGCATTAGCTCCGATGTTAGGATTTATGGGAACTGTAATCGGAATGATTCAAGCCTTTGATAAAATTGAAGAAGCAGGAGACATGCAACCATCACTTGTTGCTGGGGGTATTAAAGTTGCACTTCTAACAACAGTATTTGGACTGGTTGTTGCAATCATACTTCAAGTCTTTTATAATTATATCATTGCTAAAATTGACAGCATTGTAAATGACATGGAAGATTCCTCTATATCTTTAATGGATATATTGGTTAAAAACAAAAAATAATAACACCTCAATACTAAATCAAATAATTATGGATTTACAAAAATTATTGAAAATTGTAGCTATTGTCATTGGTGTAATTTCAATCTATTTCCTAGGAAATATAATATCTACTGGAAATGATCAGATAAGAGCAGGCGAAGGCAGCGGGATCGTAAATATGTTTATGTACGTATCTTATATCGTCCTAGCCATTGCTGTCCTTATTGTATTAGTTTTTTCAGTGCTCAATACAGTTTCAAACACTGCAAGTTTAAAAAACACCCTAACAGGAGTTGCCGCTTTTGTGGTTCTAGCTTTGCTTTGCTACTTCGTTGCCGATGGCGCAGAAACGCCCCTTAAAAATGGCGACATGCTTTCAGCAAGTGGTTCAAAGTTAGTTGGAGCAGGATTGTATTTATTCTATCTATTGGCTGTAATTGCTGGTGGAATAATGTTAGGATTTGGAATCAAAAAAATGGTAAAATAATATGGCTAAGCGATCTGCACCTGAAGTGAATGCGGGCTCTATGGCCGACATTGCCTTCTTATTGTTAATATTTTTCTTGGTTACAACAACCATAGAAAAGGATTCTGGACTCAATCGAAAACTTCCTCCTATTGAAGAAGATATTGAGCCGCCTATCATTAAGCAAAGGAATATTTTTACAGTACTCCTGAACGGTAAGGATCAATTGCTAGTCGAAGAAGAATTGATGGAAATCAAAGATTTGAGAGCTGCAGCTATCGAGTTTTTAGATAACAATGGAGACGGAACCTGCACCTATTGTCAAGGTCCTAAAAACGCCTCCTCTTCAGATAATCCAGACAAAGCAATTATATCCTTAAAGAACGATAGAGAAACTTCTTATGCAACTTATATTTCTGTTCAAAATGAATTGGTAGCAGCCTACAATGTGCTTCGAAACAGAAGAGCACTAGAATTAGGGCCGCCTCAAGGATTTACAGATATGAATTTTGTGGAAATGCAAAAGAATTATAAAGACGCTCGCTTTGTAGGAAACAAAACAAAGTTAAAAGAAGTGATTAATCAGATAAAATTAGAGTTTCCTCAGAAACTTTCTGAAGTCCAGTAGTTTAATTAAAAAGTAAAGAAACAACATGTCAAAATTTAAAAAGAAATCTGACGGAGGCACACCGGCCATTTCAACGGCTTCACTTCCAGATATTGTATTTATGTTACTGTTCTTTTTTATGGTAGCTACTGTGATGCGCGAAAATTCACTCAAAATCCAAAATGCACTTCCTGTCGCAAACCAAGTAGAAAAACTCGATAAGAAAAACCCAGTAAGCTATATTTATATGGGTAAACCAAGTGCAGGTTATGAAAAGTTTGGAACCGAACCAAGAATTCAACTGAACGATCAATTCGCAGAGCTTTCAGAAGTAGGCGCATTTATTGGAGCTGAAAGAGCAGCCTTAAGAGAAGAATTAATTCCGTTTCTTACCGTTGCCCTTAAAGTTGACAAAGATGCCAATATGGGAATTGTAGGCGATGTTAAGTACGAACTTAGAAAAGTTAACGCGCTTAAAATTAACTACACCACCGGAGTTGGTGATGCATTGAACAACATCAAATAAAAACGTACTTCAAAATATATAAAAGGCATTCTACTCAGAATGCCTTTTTTTATTTAATTTAGTAGTATAAAACTAGGACATACTTTATGAGATTTCGTGTATTTTTATTCCTTTTTGGCAATTTTGTAGGTGCCTATGCACAATCTAATAAAGCTGCCGAATTGGATAGTTTGTATAGAGAAGATCAAATTTATATTGGAGTTACTTATAATGCACTTGTAAATTTACCGTCTGGAGTCTCTCAAAACAGTTTTTCTACTGGGTTTCATTTGGGTGTTATTAGAGATTTTCCGATCAATAAACGTCGCAATGTCGCCATTGGTTTAGGGCTTGGCTATTCCATTAATACATTCAATCAAAACATTAGAATTAGTTCAACAACCCCAACGACTTACACAATTTTAGAAGACATTAATTATTCCAAAAATAATTTTTCTCAACACCTTTTAGAAGTTCCTTTGGAATTTCGCTGGCGAACATCTAATTCAGAAACGTATAAGTTTTGGCGGGTATATACAGGAGTAAAAATGGGGTATTTATTGGCTTCAAAATCTGTATACAACGGTGAGCCGGGCAATGAAACACATAGAGGTTTGAAAGGGTTAAATACGTGGCAGTACGGACTAACTCTGAGTGTTGGCTATAACACTTGGAACGGCTACATTTACTATGGTTTGAATCCGATTTTTGACTCCATTTCCTCTACAAACGCACAATCTATTGAAATGAATGCCTTAAAAATAGGTCTGATTTTCTATCTCTTATAGCCAGTGATTGAATAATAAAAGCTGAGGAACAACACCAACAAAAAGACCAACGGCAAGTTCTTTAGGGGTATGTGCGTTCAAATGCAATCGTGAACTTGCCATTGCACCCATAACAATCACAAAGAAGGCAAAAGTAGTGCTAAATGAATAATCATAATGCAAATTAACAAGCACCATAAAAAAGAAAGCACCTCCAGTACTCATCATGTGAATACTTGTTTTGAATTTTAAAAGCGCTAAAATCATCCCTAAAGCTGCAGTTATTAGAGCTCCTAAAAATAAATAATGTAATTCTACGCATATAGATTTTGGTAAAAGACTAAAACTTAAATATCCTAAAATAATACTATTCAGTAATAAAGGCCAAATACGTTCTTTAGAAGATTTCAGATCTATGGACTGGACGAGTTTTATTTTCTTTAAAATAAAATACAAAATCAGAGGGACAACAACACTCCAAAGAATAATAGAAAGCAACCAAAAACTGATTTTAATGGGATGGTATTGTACAGGTGTTACAGTAAAAAAATATACAGCACCCATCCACGGCATGAGTAAGGGATGTAAAATATAAGAAACGCTTTTTAATAATGAAGTTAACATAGGTAGGATTCGTTCCTGTAATATTACTAAAAAATTAGTATTTAGAACACTTATAAGGCGAAAATTAAAGCTGTAAATTTAAGAATCTTATGTAAACTCAAAATGACCTGATTTATTCGGTGGCTTTTTATTTTAATTTCTTAATTTTGCGACCTTAATAGCAAGTAATAATGAGCGCGACATTTCCTGAGTATAAAGGACTTAACTTACCAAACCTAGCAGATGAGATGCTAAAGTTTTGGGAGGATCATGATATTTTTAATAAAAGTATCACCTCTCGGGAAGGTAAACCACCCTATGTATTTTTTGAAGGCCCACCATCCGCCAATGGATTACCAGGAGTTCATCATGTTTTAGCGCGTGCTATAAAAGATATTTTCCCCCGCTATAAAACCATGAAAGGGTTTCAAGTAAACCGTAAAGCTGGCTGGGATACACATGGACTTCCTATTGAACTGGGCGTTGAAAAAGAATTGGGAATCACGAAAGAAGACATCGGTAAAACGATTTCTGTTGAAGATTATAATGCTGCCTGTAGAACTGCGGTGATGCGCTACACTGATATTTGGAATGACCTCACTCAAAAAATGGGCTACTGGGTGAATATGGACGATCCCTATGTGACCTACGATCCAAAATATATGGAAAGTGTATGGTGGCTCCTCAAACAAATTTACAACAAGAACCTTATTTATAAAGGCTATACGATTCAACCCTATTCCCCAAAAGCGGGGACAGGTTTGAGCTCCCACGAGCTGAATCAACCTGGAACATATCAAGACGTTACAGACACCACCATTGTGGCACAATTTAAAGCAAATGAGGCATCACTCCCAGAATTCTTGCAAAACGAAGGACCTGTTTTATTTTTGGCATGGACCACAACACCTTGGACGTTGCCGAGTAATACCGCTTTAACTGTAGGGCCAAAAATTGAATATGTACTCATAAAAACCTATAATCAATACACTTTTGAGGCTACAAACGTGGTAGTTGCAAAGGCCTTGGTTGGAAAACAATTTAACGGAAAATATAAAGAAGTAGAAAACGCAGAAGGATTGGAAGGCTATCAATCATCAGATAAAACCATTCCATTTTATGTTGTAAAATCGTTTACGGGAAAAGACCTTGTAGGAATCTCCTATGAGCAATTGTTAGATTATGCCTTGCCAAACGACAACCCAGAAAATGCGTTTAGAATTATTTCGGGGGATTTTGTAACCACCGAAGATGGAACAGGAATTGTGCATACCGCACCAACATTTGGAGCCGATGATGCAATTGTTGCAAAGCAAGCAACACCAGAAATCCCACCATTATTAGTAAAAGATACGGATGGTAATTTAGTACCACTTGTAGATTTACAAGGACGTTTCAGACCTGAAGTTGAAGAATTTGCAGGGCGTTTTGTTAAAAATGAATACTATCCAGAAGGCGAAGCACCAGAAAAATCTGTGGATGTAGAACTGGCAATTAAGCTGAAAACAGAAAATAAAGCCTTTAAGGTTGAAAAATATAAGCACAGCTATCCAAATTGTTGGAGAACAGATAAACCTATTTTATACTATCCGTTAGATTCTTGGTTTATAAAAATCACCGACGTAAAAGAGCCGATGTTTAATCTAAACCAAACCATTAATTGGAAGCCAAAAAGCACGGGTGAAGGCCGTTTTGGGAACTGGCTAGCAAATGCAAACGATTGGAACTTATCACGCTCACGTTATTGGGGAATTCCGCTTCCAATATGGCGAACGGAAGATGGTAAAGAAGAAATCTGTATTGGATCTGTAGAAGAACTCAAAGCAGAAATGCAAAAAGCAGTACAAGCAGGCGTTTTAGAAAATGACATTTTTGAAGATTTTGTAGTCGGCGATCATTCTCTTGAAAATTATTCAAAGATTGACTTGCATAAAAACATTGTGGATGCCATTATATTGGTATCGCCATCTGGAAAACCCATGCACCGAGAGAGCGATTTAATTGATGTATGGTTCGACTCTGGAAGTATGCCCTATGCACAATGGCATTATCCATTTGAAAACAAAGCGCTTATCGATCAGAACAAAGCCTTTCCTGCAGATTTTATTGCGGAAGGTGTCGATCAAACGCGAGGATGGTTTTATACACTCCATGCGATTGCAACCATGGTTTTTGACTCCGTGGCTTACAAAAACGTTGTTTCTAATGGATTAGTTTTAGATAAAAACGGGCAGAAAATGTCAAAACGTTTGGGCAATGCAACCGATCCTTTCGAAACCTTATCCACTTATGGGGCTGATGCAACACGTTGGTATATGATTAGCAATGCGAATCCATGGGATAATTTAAAATTTGATATAGAAGGTATCGAAGAAGTTAAACGAAAGTTTTTTGGAACCTTATACAATACCTATTCCTTTTTTACGCTCTATGCAAATATTGACAAATTTAGTTATGCAGAGCCTGATATTTCCAGTCAAGACCGTCCAGAAATTGACCGTTGGATTTTATCAGAACTAAATTCGTTAACTGAAAAAGTGGATGCCTATTATGCGGACTATGAACCTACAAAAGCAGCCCGTGTGATTTCTGAATTTACACAAGAATATTTAAGCAACTGGTATGTTCGTCTGAGTAGAAGACGTTTCTGGAAAGGGGAATATGCAACAGATAAAATATCAGCCTATCAAACCTTATATACTTGCATGCTAACCATTGCTAAGCTCAGTGCGCCAATCGCTCCGTTTTTTATGGATCGTTTGTATTTAGATCTAAATACAGCTACAAATAAAGAAACATTTGAAAGTGTTCACTTAGCAGATTTCCCATCAGTAAATGAGACTCTAATTGATAAAAACTTAGAGCGCAAAATGGAGCAAGCACAAACAATTTCATCTTTAGTTTTGTCCTTACGAGCAAAAGAAAAGATTAAAGTTCGACAGCCTCTACAAAAAATCATGATTCCGGTGAATTCCACCACTCAAAAAGAAGATATTTTAGCAGTAGTTGACTTAGTAAAACACGAAGTCAATGTAAAAGAAGTTGAATTATTAGAAGATGCGTCCGATATTTTAGTGAAACAAATCAAGCCAAATTTTAAAGCTTTGGGTCCTCGATTTGGAAAGGACATGAAGCTTATTGCCAATGCCATTCAAAACATGAATGCTGAAGATATTAAGGAAATTGAAGAAAAAGGTTTGTTAGGTATTGAAATTAACGGAAAAAGTATAAATTTGGAACGCAATGATGTAGAGATTACCTCTCAAGATATCGAAGGGTGGTTGGTCGCCAATCAAGGAGCTGTAACAGTTGCTTTGGATGTAACCATTTCGGAGGTTTTAAAAGAGGAAGGAATTGCGAGAGAATTGGTCAATAGAATTCAAAATTTGAGAAAAGATTCTGGATTTGAACTTACCGATCGAATTGAGGTTTATCTACAATCAGAAGCTGCTATTAAAAATGCTGTAAAACAAAATTTAGAATATATTAAACTAGAAACATTAACGGAAAAGCTACACTTAGTAGCGCAACTAGAAAAAGGTGATGACATTTCTTTTGATGCGATCAACACCAAGTTATACATCCAAAAATCCATATAATTATGTCCATTGAAAATACAATCAGATATTCGGATACCGATTTAAAATTTTTTAAAGCAATTATTTTAAAAAAAATTGAGAAAGCGCAGCATGATTTAGATCTTATTAAAAGCGCTTATATGAACGATTTAGATAACGGAACTGAAGATACGTCGCCGACCTTTAAAGCTTTTGATGAAGGAAGCCAAGTAATGAGTAAAGAATCAAATTCTCAATTGGCCATCCGCCAAGAGAAGTTTATTAGAGATCTTAAAAACGCCTTGAACCGAATTGAAAATAAAACCTATGGTGTTTGTAGAGTGACTAAAAAACTTATCAATAAAAAACGCTTGGAGTTGGTTCCACATGCAACCTTAAGTATAGAAGCAAAGAATATGCAAAAATAAAATGTCTAAAAAACAGACATTTTTATTAGTTGTGTTGATTCTTTTTATAGATCAAGCTTCAAAAATATATATCAAAACTCATTTTGAGCTAGGGCAAGAACTGAAAATCTTTGACTGGTTTAGAATCTACTTCATTGAAAATGAAGGCATGGCGTGGGGTGCCAAACTTAGTGACATTTCTTCCTTTATCTCTGACTCGAGTGCCAAATTATCTTTAACAATTTTTAGAATCTTTGCCGTTTGTGGTATTGGCTATTGGCTTTATCAAAGTCTTCATAAAAAAACATCTAAAATCTTGACGGTTGCACTCGCTTTGGTCTTCTCTGGAGCCTTAGGAAATATTATTGACTCTGTTTTTTATGGCATTCTTTTCGATGGTAGTTTAGGACAAACAGCAACTTTATTTCCGACTGAAGGCTATGCCAACTTATTTCATGGAAAAGTAGTTGACATGCTTTATTTCCCTTTGTTTAAAGGCTATTTCCCTGAATGGATTCCATTTTTTGGAGGTAATTATTTTTCCTTTTTTGATCCTGTTTTTAATATTGCTGATATGGCGATTAGCACCGGTGTTGGATTACTTTTGGTATTCAATAAAAAAGTATTTCCAAAGTCCTCAACAGTTTAAAACGTATAAATTTTATTTGGAGTCACACAATAATCCAAAGGTACATCATGCAATTCAACATCATGAATAACAGTTTCAGCTTCAAAAAAGGAAAGTCCAATCTTTAAAGTATCCTTTGAACAGTTTTTTAAAAAAGCATCATAAAATCCTTTTCCATACCCTACACGATTTCCTGTTTTATCAAAAGCAACTAGAGGAAGAAACACCACTTCTATTTGTGTATCGTTTATTGAAATTCCATTTTCGGGTTCTGGAATATTCCAAGAATTAGGTTTTAGAATGGTGTTATCTTGCAGAAGAACATGCGACATCGTTCGAGTTTTAAAATCGCTTTTAGAAACCACAATATGTTTGTCTTTCCCTGAGAGAATAGATATGATAGGTTCAGTAAGGACCTCTTTTAAGGATTCAATTGTCAAAAATACATGAAAAAAAGAATGCTCCCATATTGGAAGTTTAAGGACTGAGTTTGCGATTTGAAGACTCAAATCGTCCACATCCTTCAAACTCAACTCTTTTCGAAGTGTTTTGTAAATTGCTCTTAACTCTGATTTTTTCACGCGTTGATTTTTGTTGAAATATAATTAACACCTTAATTATAAGCGTCTATTTCTTTCAATATAGGTTATGATAGCTTGTGCAACATTTTTTTTAGAAGCGTCTTCAATTCCTTCGAGTCCTGGAGTCGAATTGACTTCCATTATTAAAGGTCCTCGATGCGACTGTATAATATCGACTCCACAAACGGGTAATTTTAATTTTCTTGCAGCTTTCAAGGCAATCTTTTTTTCGTCTTCGTTGAGTTTATGATAAGAATAAGTTCCACCTCTGTGAAGGTTCGATCTAAATTCACCTTCCTTTCCTTGACGTTTCATAGCACCCACAACCCGATTATCTACTATTAAGGCACGTAAATCACTGCCCTTAGCTTCCGCAATGTATTCTTGTACCAATGCTCTTGCTTCTAATCCATTAAAAGCTTCTAGTACAGATTCAGCAGCATTTTTAGTTTCTGCCAAAACAACTCCAATTCCTTGTGTGCCTTCTAGTAATTTAATCACAACAGGGGAGCCACCGACATGAGCAATTACTTTTTCTACATCAGTAGAATAATTGGTAAATACTGTTTTTGGCATATCTATACCCGCCTTGGAAAGGTGTTGAAAGCTTCTTAGTTTATCTCTAGACCGTATAATGGCATCAGAAGAAACGGTCGAAAACACATTCATCATTTCAAACTGCCTGACCACTGCACATCCATAATAGGTTACCGAAGCACCTATACGCGGAATAATGGCATCCACATCATCCAGATACCTGTCGTTATAGAAAACCGTCGGCTTTTCCTTTTCAATAATCAAATCGCAATTCAAAGGATTTATGACTTCGACATGATGATTTCGACGCTCAGCTTCTTCAACAAGTCTTTGTGTTGAATACAGAGCTTCATTGCGAGATAATATTACAATATTCATACGTATTGGCTGGATTATGCCCTTGCAAGATACTAAAAATGCAAATTCAATTTTTACAATCACTGGAATTAATTACCTTTGAATTGATGAGTAATTTTAATATTGAACTTCAATTAAAAACCTTGCCGAACACACCTGGTGTTTATCAGTTTTATGATGCTAAAGGTGTTGTTATATATGTTGGTAAAGCAAAAAACTTAAAAAACCGAGTTCGCTCGTATTTTAACAAGGTTCATGATGACGGAAAAACAAATGTACTTGTTAAAAAAATTGTTGAGATTAAGCATATTGTCGTAGAAACAGAAACGGATGCTCTATTGCTCGAAAACAATCTGATTAAAAAATACCAACCCCGTTACAATGTGCTCTTAAAAGATGATAAATCCTACCCTTGGATTTGCATTAAAAAAGAACCTTTTCCAAGAGTATTCCAAACCCGACGCATGATTAAAGATGGGTCTGAATACTTTGGACCCTACACCAGTATCAAAACCGTATATACCCTTTTAGACCTTATCAAAGGGTTGTTTCCGCTTCGGACATGTAAATACGATTTGTCGAAAGAAAAAATTCACAGTCAAAAATATAAAGTATGTTTAGAATATCATTTGGGCAACTGTAAAGGAGCCTGTGAAGCCAAAGAAACGGAAGCCTCTTACTTAGAGAATATTGCCGCAATTCGTGAAATTTTAAAAGGAAATTTTAAAAATTCAATTTCGGTTTTCAAATCACAGATGAAAACCTATTCAGAAAATTTAGAGTTTGAAGCGGCACAATCTTTGAAGGAAAAATTACAAATTTTAGAAAACTATCAGGCAAAATCAACCATTGTGAATCCAAAAATCAGCAACGTAGATGTGTTTTCAATAGTGAGCGACGAAAGTTATGCCTACGTCAATTTTTTACAACTTTCTTATGGAGCAATAATTCGTTCTCATACGATGGAGCTAAAAAAGAAACTTCAAGAAAGTGATCAAGCACTCTTAGAACTTGCGATTACAGAACTCCGCCAACGTTTTGCACTCGATTCCAAAGAAATTTACGTGCCTTTTGAGGTAAATTTAGGATCAGATTTTAGGATTACAATTCCTAAAGTTGGCGATAAAAAACAACTTATTGATCTATCGCTACGGAATGCAAAGTACCAACGTTTGGAGCAGTTAAAACAGGTTAAAATAACAGATCCTGACCGTCATGTAGCGCGGATCATGGCACAGATGAAGTCTGATTTGAGACTTTCGGAAGCACCAACCCATATTGAATGTTTTGATAATTCTAATATTCAGGGAACACATCCCGTTGCTGCCTGTGTTGTTTTTAAAAATGGAAAACCTAGCAAAAAAGAATACCGGCATTTCAACATTAAAACTGTTGAAGGCCCCGACGATTATGCCTCCATGACCGAGGTGGTTTTTCGACGGTATAAACGATTGCTAGATGAAAAACAGCCATTACCACAATTAATTGTTATTGATGGAGGAAAAGGACAACTTTCCGCTGCTTTAAAGAGTTTGGACGATTTAGAGCTCCGCGGAAAAATTGCGATTATCGGAATTGCAAAACGTTTAGAAGAATTGTTCTATCCAAATGATCCAATTCCCTTATATTTAGACAAAAAAAGTGAAACCCTAAAAATCATTCAGCAACTCAGAAATGAAGCACACCGATTTGGAATTGAACACCATCGAAACAAACGAAGTAAAACAGCTTTAAATTCGGAACTGGAATCAATTGTAGGCGTTGGTGATAAAACAATTTTAGAGTTGTTAAAAAAGTTTAAGTCTGCACAACGTGTTTCATTTGCAGCTTTAGACGAATTAGAGCAAGTTATTGGAGTGTCAAAAGCTCGAATTATTTATAATTATTATCAAAACAAACCCCATGCGTAAGCTAGTTATCTTATTTTTTCTATTCTCTTTTTGTGGGGGTTTTTCTCAAGAATTTGAGCGAAAAAACCCTAGAGTCGGTTTAGTTCTTAGTGGAGGGGGTGCAAAAGGATTAGCTCATATAGGAGTGTTAAAAACACTAGACAGCTTAGGGGTTCGTATCGATTACGTTGCGGGAACAAGTATGGGCGCTGTTATGGGAGGCTTATATGCATCTGGATATACAGGAAAACAAATAGATTCTATTATTAGTGCAACCAATTTTGATTTGCTAATCTCTGATGATGTACCAAGAAAATCAAAGACATTTTATGAACGAAAAAATGCAGAAAAATATGCCCTTACACTCCCTTTCAATGATTTTAAGGTTCAATTGCCATCTTCTATTTCAAGGGGGCAAAACGTGTTTAATGCACTTTCAAAATTAACTTTAAATGTGAGTGGAGTAGAAGACTTTAGCAAACTTCCAATCCCATTTTATTGTATTGCAACAGATATGAAAACTGGAACAGAGGTTGTTTTAGATCGTGGGAATTTAGCACAAGCAATCGCAGCGAGTAGTGCCTTACCAACACTTTATCAGCCCGTAAGTTTGGACAATAAATTATTGATGGATGGAGGTATTGTGAATAATTATCCAATACAGGGTTTAGAGTCAAAAGATTTAGATATTATTATTGGAGTGGATGTTCAAGATGATCTTCTGACAATTAATAAGTTGGAATCTGTGTCAAATATTATAATTCAAATAAGCAACTTTAGAGCGACTAAAGAGATGAAAAACAAGTCCAAATTAACTGATATATATATCAAACCAGAAGTCTCTGAATATTCGCTTGTTTCCTTTAAAAATAGTAATAAAATCATTAGCAAAGGACAAACAGCTGCATCCCCTTATATAGAGGAATTAAAAACCATTGCTAAGTCACAGAATTTTAAAAAAATGAAGGCTGCGAATCCTAATTTTGATAAAATAAAAATAAATGATATTTCAATTTTTGGTCTTAAAAAATATACAGCATCGTATGTAAGAGGCAAACTCAGATTTAGAACAGGAGAAACGATAAGTTTTGACGACTTTAGCAAAGGGGTTAATAACTTAGTGGCCACGAATAATTTTGACAGTTTTTTATATAAATTTTCTCCTGCTGGACAAGGCTATAATTTTATTGCGAAAGCTACGGAAGCCAAAAACACTACTTTTATAAAGTTTGGAGTGCATTATGATCAGTTGTATAAAAGTGCAGCGCTACTCAACCTTACAAAAAAACAATTGCTTCTTAAAAATGATGTGCTTTCAATGGATTTTATTCTTGGTGATAACACACGTTATAATTTTGACTACTATATTGACAAGGGGTTTTACTGGAGTGTGGGGATTAATTCTAAATATATAGGGTTTAATAATTTAATAAAACCAACAAGTCTTATCAATGGGAGTTTATATCCAAATATTGATGAAATTCAAATGGATTTTAGCGAATTTACACATCAATTTTTTGTAGAAACGTTAATTCATAAAGACTTAGCAATCAAAATAGGTATAGAACTTAAGGATTTAAAAATCACTACGAATGACAATGTATTTTCCACCTTTTTTAGCACTTCAGAATACAAGATTGAGGATAGGGAGTTTTACAGCCTTTTTGGATCGTTAAAGATTGACTCTATCGACAATAAATTTTTTCCTACGAGTGGGTTTCTCTTTGAAGGAAGGGCTAAATTTTATTTTGGATCCTCAAACTTTAGAGATGATTTTAATGAATTATCAGTCTTTAAATCACAAATTTCTAAAGCATTTAAAATTGCAGATAAGCTCGCTATGAGTATTAGTACTGAAGGGGGATTTAAAATAGGAAACAACGATAACAAGGCACTTCTTTTTGGGCTTGGAGGTTATGGCTCTAATTACTTTAACAACTATTCAACATTTTATGGATATGATTATTTTTCATTGAGTGGAAATAGTTATGTAAAATTGGATTCGACACTTGATTATGAGTTTATAAAAAACCATCATTTTAATTTTTCAGCAAACTTCGCAAACATTGGGAATGATATTTTTTTAAGTAGCGAATGGATTGAATCTCCTTTGTATGGAGGGTATTCAATTGGGTATGGACTAGAAACAATTTTTGGACCTATAGAGGTGAAATATAACTGGTCAAAAGACTCAAATGAGTCAGGTTTTTATGTTAATGTGGGTTACTGGTTTTAAATTTGAAAGCCACGCATACAATCGCAAACAAAAAATATTTTATACTAAAGAGGGATTCGTTTTATAATCTGGAATAATAATTGCAAATTTGTAACAAAATTTATTATTACTTAAATAATAATCGGTCATTTGTTTTCATGAAAAAACTAGTAATAGCACTCTTTTTATTAATAAGTTTTCAGTTTTTAGGAGCTCAAGAACCCTCCTCTTTTCAAGTTGGGGAATGGTTACGATTCAAACTTAGCTATAGTGGATGGATGAAAGCAGGCAATGCAACTCTTGAAGTTTCTGAAAGTACCTACAAGGATAAACCTGTCTATAAAGTTATTGGTAAAGGCTGGACTACAGGTGCAATTAAATGGTTTTTTAAAGTAAAAGATCATTACGAAAGTCATTTTGACAAAATTACAGGTCAACCTTATAAGTTTGTTAGAAATATTAACGAAGGCGGTTACACTAAAAACAGAATTGTAGAGTTTGATTATACGCAAAACAAAGCATTGGTCAATGATCTGAAAGAAAACACCAATTCAACAGTTGATATTGAACAAAACATTCAAGATTTGGTTTCTGCGTATTATTATTTGAGAGATAACTACGACTCAGAAACCATTCAAGTAGGAGGCATTGTAGAACTTAATATTTTTTTTGATAATGAAATATTTTTATTCAAATTAAAATATTTAGGCCGAGAAACGATTCACACTAAATTTGGAAAAATTAAATGCATAAAATTCAGACCCTATGTGATGGCTGGTCGTGTTTTTAAAGAAGAAGAAAGCTTGACCTTATGGGTAACAGCCGACAAAAATAAAATACCAATGAAAATAAAAGCAGACTTACGCGTTGGCTCATTGAGAGCTGATTTAGAAGCTTTAAAAGGACTTAAGCACCCCTTTGAAATACAATTATAACATCTAATGACAAAAAAACCAACCACTGAAAAACTATTAAACCTTCTTGATGAAAAATACAATGCGATACATCAAGATCGTGAAGTGCATTTAGAAGGATTGTTGCACAGTAATTCAATAACGTATTGGGACTATATTCACACGGACGCTTTACTAGGGTTACAAATTCAACGCACGACTCTCCCCGATGAAATGGTTTTTATTGGCTACCACCAAATCAATGAATTGATTTTTAAAATGATCCTTTGGGAAATTAAACAAATTGCGGACGCATCCTCACTCGAAGTAGTTTTTTTTCAAGATAAGCTCATGCGAATCAGTCGCTATTTTGATATGTTAACCACCTCTTTTAATATTATGAGAGAAGGAATGGATGTTGCTCAATATAATAAATTCAGACAGACTCTGACTCCGGCCAGTGGATTTCAAAGTGCACAGTACCGTAAAATTGAATTTGCCTCTACAGAACTTATCAATCTAATTGATGTGCGTTTTCGTGCAAAAATTGACAGAGACACACCTTTTGAGCATGCCTTTGAACATTTGTATTGGCAAGCTGCTGGAAAAGATTACAAAACAGGTCAAAAATCCCCCTTACTAATCAATTTCGAAAACCGTTATAAAGAAGAATTTATCACCTTCATGAAGACTTATAACACCAAAAATATATGGACCCGTTTCAAAGAACTTTCAGTTGATAGCCAAAAAGACAAAAGCCTAATAGATGCCATGCGACATTACGACTATACAGTAAACGTTACTTGGGTAATGGCACACTACAACGCCGCAAAACATTATATTTTAGGAAAAGAAGGCGATGGAGAAGCAACAGGTGGAAGTGATTGGCAAAAATATATGCATCCAAAATACCAAAAAAGAATATTTTTTCCAGAACTTTGGAGCCAAGATGAAAAAGACAATTGGGGACATGGACTTGACTAAGTATAAAAAATATTTTAATATAAAATTTTTCTTATCTGGATTTGTAGTGGTTATTTTTTACAATCTGGTTATCAAAAGCTGTTCAGAAGACGAACTTCCGCAAGAAAATAAAGTCGAAATTCCTCAACAAGACAACTATAAATTTGGCTACAATTTTAATAACTATCAGGTTGTAAATGATACGGTTAGAAGTGGAGACAGCTTTGGTGTACTGCTCGAAAAACATCAGTTATTCTATCCCAAAATCCATCATATTGCCGAAAAAACAAAAGAAGTTTTTGATGTCCGTCGTTTGAGAATTGGAAAACCTTACACCGTTTTGTTTTCAAAAGGAGCGGTTAAAACCCCTTTAGTTTTTATATACCAACCCAACAAAGTTGAATATCTAGTTGTAGAGTTTTGTGACTCAATTATTTCTAGTATTGAAAGAAAACCCGTTAAAATTATTGAAAAAGAAACTTTTGGGTTTATCGAAAACACACTCTCCGAAACAATGGAAGATCAGGGCTTGCCTTCGCAGTTGATTTATGACATGTCAGATGATATCTATGCTTGGACCATCGATTTTTCAAGGCTTCAAAAAGGGGATAATTTTAAAGTAATTTATAACCAACGTTTTGTAGATGACTCTGTATATGCAGGGATTGAAAGCATCAAAGCAGCATTTTTTGAGCATAAAGGCGAATCCTTTTACGCTTTTAATTTTATGAACGAAGAGTCGAAGAACAATACCGATTATTTTGATGAAAATGCCAAAAGTCTTAGAAAAGCTTTTTTAAAAGCCCCTTTACAATTCAGTCGTATTTCCTCCAGATACAATTTAAAAAGAAGAATTGCCTTTTACGGAAACCGTGTCAAACCCCATAAAGGAACCGACTTTGCAGCCCCTATTGGCACTCCTATTTTGGCAACAGCCAATGGAACCGTCATTGAGTCCAGACGAAAAGGAGGGAACGGTAACTATGTAAAAATAAGACATAACGCAACTTACAGTACTCAATACCTTCACATGAGTAAACGCCTAGTAAAAGTTGGAGACTACGTCAAACAAGGCGATGTAATTGGAAAAGTAGGAATGACCGGAAACACTGCTGGTCCACACGTATGTTATCGTTTTTGGAAAAATGGCAAACAAGTCGATCCATTTCGTCAAAAACTACCAGATGCAAAAGCACTCCCAGCCTATTTAAAACCAAACTTTGAGGAATTTATCGCACCTTTGAAGCAACAACTCGATTCAATTAATTAACACTATATATTTAAAATTATCCAATGGCATTACAATCAATCAATCCAACGCAAACAAAATCCTGGACAAAATTAAAAGCTCACTTTGAAGCAGTCAAGGATGCACACATGAAAACATGGTTTGCTGAAAACCCGAAGCGTGCGGATGAATTTACCATTCAATGGGAAGATTTTTATGTCGATTTTTCAAAAAATAGAATCAATTCTGAAACCATGCTTCTTTTTAAGGAACTGGCTGAGGAATTGAAGCTTAAGGATGCTATTTCAAAATATTTTGAAGGCGATATTATTAATCATACCGAAGGTAGAGCAGTACTTCACACAGCACTTAGAGCACCAAAAGAGGTTAAAGTTTTTGTAGATGATAAAAATGTTATTCCCGAAATTCATGAAGCAAAAGCCCTGATAAAAAACTTTTCTGAAGCGATCATCAATGGCACCAAAAAAGGCTACACCAACAAAACATTTACCGATATTGTAAATATTGGAATTGGCGGTTCAGATTTAGGACCCGCCATGGTTGTGGACTCTTTGGCTTTTTACGGCAACCATCTGACCCCTCATTTTGTAAGCAATGTTGATGGCGATCACGTCAATGAAGTCTTAAAGAAACTGAATCCAGAAACCACACTGTTTGTGATTGTGTCTAAAACATTCACCACTCAAGAAACGCTTTCCAATGCAAATACGATAAGAGAGTGGTTTTTAAAACACGCAACTCAAAAAGATGTCGCAAAGCATTTTGTTGCGGTTTCAACCAACACCGCCAAAGTACAAGCCTTTGGAATAGAAGCTTCGAATATTTTTCCAATGTGGGATTGGGTAGGAGGTCGTTTTTCGCTATGGAGTGCCGTAGGATTAAGCATTAGTTTAGCCGTTGGATATGATCATTTTGAAGCACTTTTAGAAGGAGCTCATAAAATGGATACACATTTTAAAGACGAAGAATTTGAAACAAACATTCCCACCGTTTTAGCCTTTTTAAGCATTTGGTATAATAATTTTTTCAAAGCAGAAAGTGAGGCAGTCATTCCGTACACTCAGTATTTGAACCAATTTGCAACCTACCTCCAACAAGCCATTATGGAAAGTAATGGTAAAAGTATCGACCGTTCAGGAACCCAAGTCGAGTACCAAACAGGGAATTTAGTTTGGGGAGAACCAGGAACCAATTCGCAACATGCCTTTTTTCAATTAATTCACCAAGGGACAAAACTTATTCCTGCAGACTTTATTGGGTTTACGCAATCTTTACATGGTAATAAAGACCATCAAGATAAATTGATTTCTAACTTTTTTGCACAAACAGAAGCCTTGTTAAATGGAAAAACAGAAGCCGAAGTACAGGCAGAAGGTACAGCAGACGCTATTGTCCCTTTCAAGATATTTGAGGGTAATAAACCAACAAACACTATTTTTATCAACCAACTCACCCCTGAAAGTTTAGGAAAATTAATTGCGATGTACGAACACAAAATATTTGTTCAAGGTGTGGTTTGGAATGTTTTTAGTTATGACCAGTTTGGGGTTGAGTTAGGGAAGCAACTCGCAACAAAAATTCTGGATGAGATCAATTCTGATGTTTTAAGTAACCATGATTCTTCCACTGTTAACCTTCTTAAACACTACCAGTCTAACAGTCAATAAACTCGTAACTGTTTATTAACAATCAGGATTGTATTGTTAATATTAAGATAAATAATTAGGTCTTTTTATGTGTACTTTTGCTTAACTAATTAATCAAAAATTTAAACATGAAAAAACTTAAACAACTTTTATCTTCAGCCTTGGTTGTGTGTGCCTTCTCAGTTGCTGCTCAAAGCACTATTACGGGTACAGTTATCGATGCTGGACAAGCGCCTTTACCAGGGGCTACAATCGTAGAGAAAGGAACGTCTAATGGGGTGTCTTCTGATTTCGACGGAAACTTTACAATTATTTCATCAAGTACAACAGGTGAGATTACAATCTCTTATGTTGGCTATGTATCTACAACAATAGCTTTTTCTGGAGATTTGGATCTTGGATCTGTTTCTCTAGAAGCCAGTGAATTAGGCTTAGAAGAAGTTCAACTTTTTGCATCTGTTGCAGTAGACAGAAAAACACCAGTTGCGGTTTCAACAATTAGAGCGGCTGATATTGAGCTTAAACTTGGAACTCAAGAATTCCCAGAAATCCTAAAATCAACACCAGGAGTCTATGCGACTAGGTCAGGTGGTGGATATGGAGATGGACGTATAAACTTACGTGGATTTAGTTCCGAAAATGTAGGTGTACTTATCAACGGAATTCCAGTTAATGACATGGAAAACGGAAGACTTTATTGGTCTAACTGGGCTGGTTTAGGAGACGTAACAAGCTCAATGCAAGTGCAAAGAGGTTTAGGAGCCTCAAGAGTTGCTATCCCTTCTATTGGAGGAACAATTAACATTGTAACTAAAACAACAGACGTTGAAGCTGGTGGATCTGTACGAATGGGAACTGCAAATGATGGATACCAAAAATATGGAATGACCTATTCAACAGGTCTAATGGACAACGGCTTTGCGGCTACAGTATCGCTTGCTAAAATCTTTGGAGATGGCTATGTCGATGGAACTGAATTTGATGGGTTCAACTACTTCGTTAACTTATCTAAACAAATAAATGACAATCATAAACTTTCATTTACTGCTTTTGGTGCAAAACAAACGCATGGACAACGTTACAACAGACGAACCATAGCTCAAAACAGAGCTACTGAACAAGGAGGTAAACGATTCAACCCAGATTGGGGAATCAGAAATGGAGAAGTAGAACACTTATCTTATAACTTTTATCACAAACCACAAATAGCATTAAACCACTATTGGGATGTTAATGACAACACTTCAATTTCAACGGCACTTTATGCTTCATTTGGAAATGGTGGAGGAAGAAGACAGCGTGGGTCTAAATTTTATGAAGACAGCTACCGTTTAGGAGATGTAGATCAGCCAATTGATTTTGATCAAATTGCTCAAGAAAATATTGACAGAGGTGCACTTGGATCTTCAGACATCTTTGCATCTTCTAGAAATGCACACAACTGGTATGGCTTATTATCGACATTGAAAACAAATCTTACGGAGGATCTTGTACTTTCAGGAGGTGTTGATGCACGTTACTATGTAGGGTCTCACTGGTATGAAGTTGCAGATCTTTTAGGAGGTCAGTTTTATATTAATGAAAGCGACGACGAAAATACGTTTGGACAAGCCCTAAAAGTGGGTGATCGTTTTAACAAAGATTATGACGGTATAGTTTTAAGAAGCGGTCTTTTTGCACAAGCAGAATATGCGCCAAGCACAGACTTATCAATTTTTGTTGCAACTGCGATTTCTAACACCACATACAGTAAAAAAGAATTTATGTATTATGCTCCCGACGATCCAGCACGTGAATCAGACAAAGTTGACTTCCTAGGCTACAGTATCAAAGGGGGTGCAAATTACAATATAGATAATACAAACAATGTATTTGTGAATATTGGATACTTTTCAAAAGCACCTTTCTTAGACGGAAATGTTTTTCAAAGTGACAGCTCAACAGCATTTAACGAAGAAGCATTAAATGAAAAAGTATTCAGTGCAGAACTTGGATATGGATTTAGAAGTGATAAACTTTCAGCAAACGTAAACATCTATTACACCACATGGATTGATAAATCTTTAACCGGAAGTGTTTTTGATCCAGACAATCAGGGAGAGCGAATCAACTACAACATTGCGGGTCTTGATGCTTTGCACACTGGAGTAGAAGTTGATTTCGTATACCGTGCTACAGATGCAATATCCTTTACGGGTATGGCTTCTATCGGAAACTGGAACTGGAAAAATGATGCTGGGGGTAGTTTATTTGATGAAGGTGGACAGCTTATTGAAACGATTAACGTATATGCAAAAGATTTAAAAGTATCGGATGCTGCACAAACAACCTTCGCTTTAGGATCTAAATTTAAATTGATGGACCAAACATCGTTTTATGTAGATTATAATTATGCGTCTGACTTGTATGCAAGTTACAGAATTACCGACAGAAATGATGAAACCAACAGAGCGGATTCATGGGAATTACCAGCTTATGGTTTATTGGATATGGGCTTAAATCATGGCTTTAGTTTTGGTCAATTTGATGCTTCCTTATCAGCAAGAATGAACAATGTTTTGAATACAGAATATATTTCAGATGCCCGAGATGGCGCGGACTCAACTGCACAAACAGCAGGAGTATATTACGGAGCAGGAAGAACATTCAGTCTTGGATTAAAAATTAATTTCTAAAAAATAAGAAAATGAAAAAAATAATTTATTTACTAACCCTTTCGGCGTTCGTTTTTACAGCATGTGACCCGAATGAAGACATCAATGCAGAAATTGATGCACAAGAAAACCCTATTGTAGGCAATGCAACATATACCTTTACAGATGAAGATTATGAAGCATTAGAATTAGATTTTGCCAATTTTTCATCGGTAGATGATGCAAAAACAATGATTGCGCCTTACTTACAAACGATCGCGCCTTTTCAGTACTGGGGCAATGGATCTTCGGTAACGGTAAACTATGAGCTTTTTGTAGGTTCAGCCGAAGGCGTAAGTGATTACACCTATGCTGATTCTTATGAACTCACAAATGCGGATTACGCTGCAACTGGAAGTGATGCTTCTGGATTCTATCCAAATGTAGATCCAACGGATGAGATTCCAGCTGTTCTTGATGCACAAATTTCGGACCCTGCTGAAGGGCAGATCTTATTGGTGGAGTACGATCAATATATCGATACGCCAGATGTTGGTTTAACTAATTTTTATCTAGCGACATTTCCAGCAGATTTTGAAGATTTTGAGCTTATTGATGCTTCTGGATCTCTTGATGCTTGGACTACTGGATCTAGTAATGTTCAAGGTTCTGGTTATGATGGAGCTGCTCAAGCAAATGAAGAATGGTTAATTTCACCAGAAATTGACTTATCCGGTGCATCTGATTTGTTATTCCAAATCACACAAGAAATTGACCTTTTTGGTGCTGACGTTTCTTTATTTGATATTTTAATTGCTACCGATTACAATACAGGTGGAGACGTTGCAACAGCAAATTGGACGGCATTGAGCTTTAATAAAACAATTTTCGGTAATATGACCACGTCTGAAGATTTTGATTTTTCTGCATACGATGGAGAATCAATTCATATCGCTCTTAAATACAGCTCTACAGATTCGGAATCTCCAAGATGGAGAATTCAAAACTTTGCGGTAAAAGCGATTGGAGTTTCTGGAGACTCTGTAAATTACGGGGCATATTATATGTATTCTGATGGTTCTTGGGAATTAGCAGAAAACGTATATTATTTAAGTTCTGCTGATTTTGATTCTATGGGTGAAGGTTCTGGAGAACCAGGAAGATTTGATAATTTCTCAAGTTCTATTTCTCCAAATAATTATCTTCCTGCCTTTTTAGCGATCAACTTCCCTTTCGGACAAGAAGAGGAGGAGCTAATCGTTACTTATTCTTACTACTCAAGTTCAAGTGGCGCACAAGTAAGAGGGAACCTCTACACTTTTACAGATGGCGTATGGATGGCACACCAGTCCACTATTTCGACCTCATTACAGTTTGGTCATGACGGAACACAATGGGTTCCAGACAACACCATCAGATATACTCTAGTTGATGCAGATTATTCTAATGTCGCAAGTGCGCTACTCACTACACCAGGTTTTGAAGATGCTGCTGGAAACTTAGACAACTACGGAAACTTCAACAGAACTGGATCTGGTACAAGTTGGAGTGACGAGATGATGGTCACTGCTATGGGTGTTGTGTTAGATAGTATAGACCCATCTGCTGAGGACGGACAGAAATACATTACAACTTTTAATGTTTATGACGGTTCTAGTGGAACTCAAGAACTTTCTCTTATCAAAGAAGATGGTGCTTGGATTTTAAACTAACACCAAATAAAATAAAATTAAAACCCTCACTAAGTGGGGGTTTTTTTATGCCTAAAATTCTCGTACTTTTGTAGAAACTTATAAATCACACACCATGATTCAAACAATTCATTCCTATTGGGCTTACTTAGTACTTGCTGTTCTTGTTTTAGCTGTTTTTAAATCTCTTGTAGGCTTCTTTGGAAAAAAAGATTATGACGCAAAAGCATTTCGAGTGTCGCTATTTACCTTGATCGTTTCTCATATTCAATTGCTTATAGGATTGCTGTTGTACTTTACTTCGGAACGTTTTGGTTTGTGGAGTGATTTAGGCGTCGGAGAAGTAATGAAGAACGCAAACATACGCCTATACCTTGTAGAGCATCCAACCATCAATATTTTGGCTGTAGCCTTGATTACCATAGGGTATTCTAAACACAAGAAAAAATTAATTTCGGGACCTAAATACAAAACCATTGCGATTTTTTATACCATCGCCTTAATTTTGATTCTGTCAAGAATTCCATGGGATGTTTGGCCTAACTAGCACTTATAAAAAAGCAGCCCATGGGCTGCTTTTTTTAGGTAAAAGGTAATATCATTTTAAACCGATTTTAGCGTTTATTTACTCCATTCCGTTTTGCCTTCTACTTTTTTAACTGAAATGATTTCGTTAGCAAAATAAATACTTTCATTAATTTTTTTAACCTTTAAACGTAAATTAATCTGTTCGCTTCTTTTATCTAAATCTAAAAGTAAAGGTTCAATTTTTGTGTAGTCTGCTAAAGAACAAAAAATTTTTTTAATTTTATTGTTCTCATTTTTAATTAAAAAACAAGGCTTATCTACTAAGTTTTCTTTAAATATTAATTTATAATAATTATAGTAATATTTTTCAGATTCATTGCTATCTGATAGATCAAATTTCTCGACTTCATTTTTTAAAGTGTTAATTTTTTCATCGCTAGTTTTATATAAGCTTCCTAGTTCAATCAATTTCACATAAATTGTTCCATTAATAATCTCATTATTTTGATTTTTACATGAAGTTGTTATTAATGTTAAAATTAATGACGACAAAAGATATATGTTTTTCATTTTTTAAATAATTAATTACAGGGTCCTTCGCTCAATGCAGCTGTTCCACTTGTTGTATTTATTGTTAAATTACTACTGCTTAACCCTCGAATATCTTGACCTAAGTTTCCTGGGTTGCTCCCGCCACCGCCTATCCAAGTGCCATTTGTGTCTGGTAAATTCATTCCAATAGAATTTCCAGCTAGTAAAGCTGCATCAGTACAATTTAATGTATTTAAATTATATGTCGGAGTTCCGAAGGTTTGTAAGTTACTTATTAAATTTGTAAACTGTGTATGGGTTAAATCGATACTTGCACTTACGTCGTAGTCATGATTACCATCATCAACCCACGCCCCTGCTATCTGAGGGTTACTAGGACTCACTCCAGCTGAAGGATAATATCCTATAGTTTGATTTATGGTGTTTTCAACAGAGTTCATTTCTAATGATATAAATGTATGTCCAACATTTATATCTGGGTTAAATAATGTGCCATCGTTAGTCCAGGTGTCGTCTTGATTTGGTACAGGCTGATCAACGAAAATCGAAAGTTTAAATGTTGCTGTAGTAGGTGCGTTGTTAAAACAGTTTAAGTATTCATTTAAATCAATTATATTTCCAGGAGTTTCTTCATAAACAATCCATTCTTCAGGGTTTAATTCAAAATAAGAGTCTATATAATCATCTAGGCTATTAATATCATTGGTTGTATCCATCACCGCCACAATCGCGCTAATAGCAAATGCTTTGGCTTGCGTATAGTCATAATTAGTACTATTATTTTCAGCTAAGTAATAAAATATGCTTTCTGTCAGTTCGTGATTTGATGACAAATAATAAAAGCTTGTTGTATTTTGAGCATACAGCTCAAAAGTAAACTGGAAAAAATCATACACCACCTTTTGTTTTACAATATGGTCTTCTATGGTGGTTAGTGATGAATTAACATAAGAATTTATCTGCGGCACATATACCTTTTCATAGTAGTCTTCAATAATATTTTTTATTCCAGGAAAATAATAAGCATAATAATTATTGAATGGAGTACCAGAACTTGAAGGGTTATAAGAAGGAATTGTTAAGTCGTTTACCGAAAAATACTGTACAGGTGTTGTATAGTTATGACCATATCCATATGGTGCGAAATTGTTATAATTTACTCCTACAAAAACTCCTGCTGCTTGCAAAGCAGCCATAACATTAGGAGGCAGTGTATTTAAAGGAGGTAACGCATAACCCACACCAGATGCTGAAGAACCGCCATAGCTACTGTCTGTAGGATAGGGTACCCACACAACTGTGGGAGGACTGTCATCTTCACAAGTACATGTATCTCCACTTCTTGCTAAAGTATTTTTTGTAGAATTTGAATTTTCAGCTGTCGCATCCAAATCAAGATAAGATATTTTATCCCAAAACCCATCAAAACTTTGATTTTTGGTAGCAACTAGAAATTCTTCGTTTGTTAACTCGTATCGTATTAATTTACTCTTCAATTGGTTATCATCATCATAATAGGTGTGTAAATTAATAATTTCCTGAACACTAGTGCTATCGGTAGGAAAATCGACTTCAAAAGTATATGAATCCTTACCGTTTTCATTTTTTATAATGCCATAAGCTTCTGTGTTTACTTGAATATTTTCAAGATTTATAGTGTCATTTTCAGCTTCCTTTCCATTAGATTTCCTCATGCTTTTCGGAGGTATAATCTTAAATAGTTGTTTAATTTTTGACAGATTTTGCTCTACTTGACTTTTCAGTTCTATAGACTCTATGCCCTCCCTAATTTCGATTTCAATTTGTCCTTGTTCTTCAGGCGTTGAAATAGTTTCATCTTTACTACAGGAGTTAAAAGTGAAAAGGGTTAATAAAAATACGAAACTGTAATTTGATAATTTGTTTTTAAGTGTTGTTTTCATAATAATTTGGGGTTTAAAAATTATATGATTCAATATTAGAAAAACAAAATAATCTAAAGGTCCAAAATTATTAACTTGTTAATAATTTTGGACTAATTTTTTATAGTTATTAGGAGTATATCCTGTGATTTTTTTAAATGCACTGTAAAAACTTGATTTTGTATTAAAGCCAGATTCAAGCCCAATTGCAGTTATGGTGTATTTGAAGTAATCATTATCTAACAATAATTTTTTAGCATTTTCAACCCGCATATTATTAATGTATTCATTAAAGTTTTTATCAGTATTAGAATTTATTATTTGAGATAAATACCCTTCGCTTAAATTAGTCTGTATAGAAATTAGCTTAAGATTTAATTTTGGATTAAGGTATAACCTACGTTCTAAAATGAAAGCATTAATTTCTGTAAACTTATTAGGGTTGATGTTATCTAAAGTTTTTTCAATTTCTAACGGTTTATTTTGATTTTTCGAATTTTCTCGCTTTTGTGTAATGTTACAAAGAATAACCCTATTTCGGATTTCCTCACGCTCTTTATAAATACTATTTTGAAAAACTGAGGTATAGGCAATCCAATAAATAAGTACAGAAATGCCAATCCATAAAGGATAGTACTGATAATATCCACTGGGAAAATAAGATTCAAAGACAGTAAGTGAAAGTAACCACAATATGCAGAGAACAACTCCAAATATCAGAATCCGTTTAAGCCAAGTAACTGTGACTGGAATTTCACTAAATGAGTCTTTAGCTGTTTTCTTTTCATAGTCTATTATATTTTTAAATACTAAAAATATAATTACTAATGAGAACAACAAAGAGCCATATTCAATCACAAGATTAAAAAACTCAATAACTTTTGAGTTAACCCTAGCTAAATCAGTTAAGATTTGATAGAAAATAGCAGAAAAAAATGGAACTAATAATAAAAATAGATGGTGTTTTTTAAAATCCTTTTTTAAATAATTTTTTACAAATAAAAAAAACATTGGAACCATTAGAAACTCAAATGGAACAAATATTAGATTGTTGTTTTCATAACTTGGTGATAAGCCAACGTCTAAAAGCCAGTATTGTAAATTACTAAAACACAATGCGAGAATTGTAAGAGCTAAAAAAATATTTGTTTTAGATTTTAATTTAGGGTTGAAAAACAATATGAAACTAAAAATTACTCCATGCACTATCCCTACTACAATTAAAATATTGTATAAATTGAGGTTAAGTGAATTCATAAATAACTTATTACCGTTTAAAGTTGTGAAAAATAAACATACAATCAAAAATTTCGAATGAGTATTTTCCTTTACAAGAAGTTGTTTGTTTATTCCATGGGATGTTTGGCCTAACTAGCACTTATAAAAAAGCAGCCATTAGGCTGCTTTTTTTTTATGAATAGAGGCGAATGAAATTACTCCACTTCTTTAATAACGTGAACATAAACAGGAAAGTGATCGCTGTAGCCCCCTGTGAATCCACCATAAGAAAAGCTTCTGAAGGGATACCCTTTATAACGTCCCTTTTTACTGATAAGGAATTGTTTGTTAAAAATTCCCGCCTTGAAAAATCTAAAAGACGAAAAATCTTCTTCCAACAGTGGTTGGGTCACTAAAATTTGATCAAATAAACTCCACGCATCTCTGTAAGCATTGGATCCCAAGCCCGCCTTAAAAAAGCCTTCCATTGGGTTGTATAACCCTTTAAGTCCAACCGATCCTTTGTTCTTTTTGGCTTTAAGTACTTTTTTAAAACTTGCGTTTGTGGGGTTGTCATTAAAATCGCCCATCGTGAATATTTTAGCATACGGATCGTTCGCTTGTAACGAATCAATCAAACGTTTATTGAGCGTCGCTGCCGCCACACGTTTGGAGCGGCTTTTAGCCTCTCCACCACTTCGAGAGGGCCAGTGATTGACAATCAAATGAATCAAATCGCCTTCCAAATAACCACTCACCAACAATTGGTCTCTAGTGTAATCGCGTTTATCTCTTTTGACATCAAATAATTTTAACTCATGAGCGCTTGTACTTATTGGAACAAACAATGCTTTTTGATACATTAATGCCACATCAATACTCCGCTCATCAGGAGATTCAAAATGTACAATTCCATAGTCTTTTGATAATAAAGCAGGGTCGTTTGCTAGATCTTCTATAACAGATCGGTTTTCTACTTCACAAATTCCAATAACAGCAGGGGTGTTTTTAGAAACGTCTGCTCCAATTTGTGAAATGACATAAGCCATATTCTTCACTTTTTTGTTGTAAACTTCCTGACGGTTATACTTCAGTTCCATGATTGGACTTCTCTCGTCAAATTTGTTGGGGTCATTAATGGTGTCAAACAAGTTTTCTACATTATAGAATGCAATGGTATGCACTTTAAACTTTCGTTTGTTTTGAGATTCCGTAGAAACACTAAACAATACAGTGATGAGAAATGTAAACAAATAAAATTTAAAACTTCTCTGATATGATTCTGGCGCCATAAAATATTGTGTATAATTACTTCGTTCAAAAGTATAAATTTTAAAATCAATAATGTAAATTTGTTCAACCAATTATTAACAAACAAATTCAAAAACCAACATGAAAAAAAATAGTATTATTTTTTTGATCGGTTTACTAACGTTCTGTACAGCTTTTGCACAACAAACTGTTGTAAAGGGAAGTGTCAAGGATTTAACTTCAAACCAAGCTTTGGCAGAAGTGACTGTTACCTTTGAGGGAATGTTATTAAGCACACAAACAGATGCCCTCGGGGTGTTTGTGTTTTCTTCCGATGTACCATTAGGAGAGCAGGTATTGAGCCTCACTAAACAGGGGTATCTTTTAGCGCGTTATCCAATTGTTGTCAATGAAGGAGAAACCTTAGAGATTCAAGACATGATGATGTCTTTAGATGACTCTGACGATGATTTGTTTACCATTACATTGTCAGATGATGAACTCAATGACGATACTAGTGGTGCCGATAACATCTCCGGATTATTATCCTCTTCTCAAGATGTATTTCAACGTGCGGCGGCTTTTGAATTCAGTCCATCGTTTTTTAGAGTTCGTGGACTCAATACCGATAATGGAAATGTATTGATGAACGGAATCGAAATGAACAAAGTATTTAACGGAAGACCACAATGGAGCAACTGGGGAGGTTTAAACGATGTCCTTAGAAACCAAGAGTTAACCACTGGGTTGGCACCGTCCTCTTATAACTTTGGAGGAATCTTAGGAACGACTAACATTAACCTAAGAGCGTCTGAATACCGAAGTGGCTCACGTGTTACCTATTCATCTTCAAACAGAAGTTATACCAACAGAGTCATGGCAACCCATGCATCTGGAATGGTCAAAGGGGGCTGGTCTTATGCCTTTTCTTTAGGAAGACGTTGGGGTAACGAAGGGTTTCAAGATGGAACATTTTACGATGCCAATTCATTTTTTGTGTCTGTTGAAAAGAAAATCAACGACAAGCATAGCTTAAACTTTACAGGATTTTATACACCAAACAGGCGTGGGAAATCCTCTCCAAATACGCAAGAAGTATATGATTTAAAAGATATTAAGTACAATGAATATTGGGGATACCATGATGGCGAAAAGCGCAACTCGCGTGTCAGACGTATTGCAGAACCTGTTTTAATGTTGAACCATTATTGGGATATTACAGAAAAAACAAGTTTAAACACCAATGTTGCTTACCAATTTGGAGAGCTCGGAAATAGCCGTTTGGACTATGCCGGAGGTGCCAATCCAAGTCCAGCGTATTATCAAGGATTGCCAAGTTACTTTTTGGCAGATAATGATGGACCGGATTTAGCGGGGGCCTATGATGCCTATCAAAATTTTACAGAAGGGGGTCAACTCGATTGGAACCGTCTTTACGACGCCAACCTAACAAATAATATTACAGGAGACTATGCGGCTTATGTGTTGTATGAAGACCGAAGCGACGACACACAATTTACGATGAATACTATCATCAACTCAGACGTCTCTGAAAATGTAACCCTGAATGCTGCCGTGAATTACAAACGATTAAAGTCGCATAATTTTGCAGAAATCATTGATATGTTAGGCAGCACAACAGGGTATCTTAACGTAGATTCTTTTGATCAATTTCAGTTTG
>Ga0181563_10000385_pt1 | contig 41495 bp, 37 predicted proteins | sample 011ome_25_FD_133759 | JGI IMG/M metagenome (GOLD analysis project Ga0181563, IMG submission 133759) | Coastal salt marsh microbial communities from the Groves Creek Marsh, Skidaway Island, Georgia - 011512CT metaG (megahit assembly) | ecosystem: Environmental > Aquatic > Marine > Intertidal...
AGCCCAGACCTGCGCCGAGGATCTCGGGCTGCGCGGTCCACATGTCCGCGTTGACGATGACGTCCTCGTGTAGTGCGTCCTGCACCCGGTTGGTCGCCACCCCCTGCACCGCCGCGCCGCTGCATGCGGCGAGGACGAGCAAGGAGACACCCATCAGGGTGTGGGCGGCGAGGCTGCGCATCATCGTGATCGTCCCATCCGACGATGGCTGTCAGAGGGGAACAACACGTGCGGCCAGAGCCACCACCGTGATGCTGACGACAAGAGTGGAGGCTAGGGGACTCGAACCCCTGACTTCTGCCTTGCAAAGGCAGCGCTCTACCAGCTGAGCTAAGCCCCCGGATGGGTGCACCGTGCTAGCGCAGATCCGGCTCCATGGTCGCCTCGGACCACAGATCCTGCTCGGCCTTGTTGGCCATGATCTGGCGGTAAACGAGGTAACCGACACCGGCGAGGACGACGACGAGCAGCAACTTCTTCATGGGCGGGAGCCTACCTCTCGTGCCGAGACCTCCCCAGCCGGAGGGCTGGGTGGTGGAGCGTGCTGGGTGGGCCTAGGTGGACTTGAACCACCGACCTCTTCCTTATCAGGGAAGCGCTCTAACCAAACTGAGCTATAGGCCCGAACGACGGCCGAGACTACCGGACCATACCGTCGGGTGGAAATCCGAGGGTCAGACGTCGTCCGAGAGGACGACCTCCATGCCTCCGGTGAGACCAACGGTGAGGTTGTAGAGGATGGCGAAGAGGGTGGCGAGAACGGACACCAGGACGATCTCGATGGACGCCAGCACGATGGCGGCGCCCAGCACGCGACTGAGTTCGACGTAGTCCATCAGGTTGAAACCGGTCGCTGCCGTGCCGACGACATCATCGAAGGTCTTCGACACGGTGACGAACACCCCGGTGACGTCGAGCACCCACCACAGGGCCGCCACGGCCACCACGATGATGATGCCGACGGCCAGGGCGAGCATGAACGCCACCTTCGTCACCGACCACGGATCGAGGCGGGTGACGTAGAGCCGGGCGCGCTTCGGCGTCCGGACTGCGTCGGTCATCCAGCCGTCCCCTCGTCCACCACCGCTACCGGCTCAGCGGTCTCGCTCTCCACCACCGTATCGACCGTGGCACCGTCGATGGCGTCAATGTCTTCATCGTCCACCGACTCGTCGCCACGTGCAACGGCGACGATCGAGTCACCCTCAGCCAGGTTCATCAGCGTCACGCCCATCGTGTCGCGGCCCGACGGGCGGACTTCACCCACTCGGGTGCGGATGACGATGCCGTTCGAGGCGATTGCGAAGAGCTGATCGTTCTCGTCGCACACCATCGCGCCCACGAGTGAGCCACGCTCCTCCACGAGCTTCATCGCGCGCACACCGAGAATGCCGCGTCCCTTCGAGGACCACTCATTCACCGGGGTGCGCTTGGCATACCCGCCATCGGTGATCGTGACCACGAAGTTGTCCGGACGAATGACGTCCATCGCGAGCAGGGAGTCATCGCCACGGAAGCGCATCCCGATCACACCACTCGTGGCACGGCCCATCGGCCGAAGAGTGGCATCGTCCGCCGTGAATCGAGCCGACATTCCCTTGCGGGAGAACATCAGGAGATCGTCGTCCTCGGCCACCACTCGGGCGGCGATGAGCTCGTCATCGTCGGCCAGGTTGATGGCGATGATGCCGCCCTGTCGGTTCTTGTCGTACTCGGACAGCTTCGTCTTCTTCACCAGGCCCTTGCGGGTGGCCATGACGAGGTAGGCCGAGGACTCGAAGTCCTCCATCGCCAGTACCTGAGCGATCTCCTCGTCGGGCTGGAAGGCGAGCAGGTTGGCCACGTGCTGACCGCGGGAATCGCGGCCGGAGTCGGGCAGTTGGTACGCCTTCGCGCGATACACGCGACCCTTGTTCGTGAAGAACAGGATCCAGTGATGGGTCGTGCTCACGAACATGTGCTCGACGACATCGTCCTGGCGAAGCGACGCACCCCGCACGCCCTTGCCCCCCCGCCGCTGCGAGCGGTAGAGGTCGAGCTTGGTGCGCTTGGCGTAGCCACCTGACGTGATCGTGACGACGACGTCCTCCTGCGCGATCAGGTCCTCGTCGGTGACGTCACCGTCCCACGGGGCGAACTGCGAGCGTCGGTCGTCGCCGTACTTCTCGGTGACCTCCGCGAGCTCCTCACTGACGATGCTGCGCTGCCGCGGCTCGTTGGTGAGGATGTCGTTGTAGTCCGCGATCCGCGTCATCAGCTCGTCGTACTCGTCGATGATCTTCTGGCGCTCGAGAGCCGCCAGTCGACGCAACTGCATGTCCAGAATCGCGGTCGCCTGGAGCTCGTCGATCTCCAGCAGACCCATCAGGCCCGTGCGTGCATCCTCGACTGTCGCCGACGCGCGGATGAGCGCAATGACCTCGTCAAGTGCATCGAGTGCCTTGAGGTAGCCACGCAGGATGTGGGCGCGCTCCTCCGCCTTGCGCAGGCGGTATCGGGTCCGACGCTGGATGACCTCGATCTGGTGAGTGATCCAGTGCCGGATGAACTGCTCGAGAGTGAGAGTGCGCGGCACCCCATCGACGAGCGCCAGCATGTTCGCGCCGAAGTTGTCCTGCAGTTGCGTGTGCTTGTACAGCTGGTTCAGGACGACCTGGGCGACGGCGTCGCGCTTCAGCTCGATGATCAGCCGCATACCGGTGCGTGAGGAGGAGTCATCGCGCACATCCGAGATGCCTGTGAGCTTTCCGTCGCCGACGAGCTCGGCAATGCGAAGCAGCAGGTTGTCGGGATTGACCTGGTACGGCAACTCGGTGACGACGAGAATCTGACGCCCGCGGGCGTCTTCATCCACCTCGACCACCGCGCGCATCGTGATCGATCCGCGGCCCGTGCGGTAGGCATCCTCAATGCCACGACGTCCGACGATCAGGGCGCCCGTCGGGAAGTCGGGGCCCTTGACGATCTGCATCAGGGCTTCCTGGCGCTCCAGGCGCTCGGCCTCCGGGTTCGACAGCATCCACTGAGCCGCCTCGGCCACCTCACGGAGGTTGTGCGGCGGAATGTTCGTGGCCATGCCGACCGCGATGCCGGAGCTGCCGTTGACGAGCAGGTTCGGGAAACGACTGGGCAGGACCCGGGGCTCCTGCGTGCGGCCGTCGTAGTTGGGACCGAAGTCGACGGTCTCCTCGTCGATGTCGCGCACCATCTCCATGGCCAGCGGGGCCATACGGCACTCGGTGTAGCGCTGGGCAGCGGGCGGGTCATTGCCGGGCGAGCCGAAGTTGCCCTGCCCCTGCACGAGTGGATAGCGCAGCGACCACGGCTGGGCCAGGCGAACAAGGGCGTCGTAGATCGCACTGTCGCCGTGCGGATGGTAGTTGCCCATGACGTCGCCGACGACGCGAGCGCTCTTGGAGAAGTTGCGATCGGGGCGGTAGCCGCCGTCGTACATCGCATAGAGGACCCGACGGTGCACGGGCTTCAGGCCATCGCGTACGTCTGGAAGTGCCCGAGACACGATGACGGACATCGAATAGTCGAGGTACGAACGCTGCATCTCCGTCTGCAGGTCGACGGGGTCGATGCGTCCGTGCGGGCCTGGCGAGACGTCGGTCTCGATGTCGTCAGCCACGTGGGTGCTCCCTTGAGTCAGTGAGATGGAAGTCGATGGTCATCGGGGGCTAGATATCGAGGGCTAGATGTCGAGGAATCGAACATCGCGGGCGTTCTGCTGGATGAAGTTGCGTCGGGACTCGACGTCCTCCCCCATCAGAACGCTGAACATCTCGTCGGCCTGAGCAGCGTCGTCGATCGTGACCTGCTGGAGGATCCGCTGGGAGGGGTCCATCGTGGTCTCCCAGAGTTCGTCGGCGTTCATCTCGCCCAAGCCCTTGTAGCGCTGGATCGCCTCCTCCTTGGGAAGACGACGGCCAGCAGCCTGGCCGGCCTCGATGAGTGCCTCGCGCTCACGCTCCGTGTACGCGAAGTCAGCAACCTCACGCGACCACTTGATCTTGTACAGCGGCGGCTGCGCCAGGTAGACGTACCCGTGTTCCACCAAGGGCTTCATGAACCGGAAGAGCAGGGTCAGCAGCAAGGTGCGAATGTGCTGGCCGTCGACGTCGGCGTCCGCCATCAGCACGACCTTGTGATAGCGCAGTCGGTTGATGTCGAACTCGTCCTGGACGCCGGTACCGAGTGCTGAGATCAGGGCCTGCACCTCGTTGTTGCCCAGCACCTTGTCGATGCGGGCCTTCTCGACGTTGATGATCTTTCCTCGGATGGGCAGGATCGCCTGCGTGCGCGGGTCGCGGCCCTGACGGGCTGAACCACCGGCGGAGTCACCCTCGACGATGAAGACCTCGCACTCCTCTGGCTCACGGCTGGAGCAGTCGATGAGCTTGCCGGGCATGCCCGAACCACCCAGGAGTCCCTTGCGGTTGCGAGCCAGATCGCGGGCCTTGCGGGCCGCCATCCGCGCCGTGGCAGCGTTGACGGCCTTGCGTGCGATCTCCTTGCCCTCGGCCGGGTTCTTCTCCAGCCACTCACCGAGTTGGTCGTTGACGACCTTCTGCACGAACGCCTTCATCTCGGTGTTGCCGAGCTTGGCCTTGGTCTGGCCCTCGAACTGGGGCTCCGCCAGTTTCACGCTGATGATCGCGGTGAGGCCCTCGCGCACATCATCACCGCTGAGGTTTGCGTCCTTCTCCTTGAGGATGTTCCACTCGCGTGCGAACTTGTTCATCAATGTGGTCAACGCAGCACGGAAACCCTCCTCATGCGTGCCGCCCTCGGTGGTGTTGATCGTGTTCGCGAAGGTGTAGACCGACTCGGAGTACGTCGTGTTCCACTGGAGGGCGACCTCGGCGCTCATGCGCTTGTCGTCAGCCTCGGTCTCCACGTAGATCACGCTGGGATTGGCCACGCCCTTGCTCGCATTGATGTGTCGGACGAAGTCGGCGATGCCACCCTCGTAGTGGTACTCGACGCGCCTGACCTGCTCGACCTCGACGTCGGCGTCTTCCGCGTCGATATCGATGTCGACAATGGCAGGTGTGCGCTCATCGACCATCTCGATGATCAGACCCTTGTTGAGGAACGCCATCTCCTGGAAGCGCCGGGACAGGGTGGTGAAGTCGTAGGTGGTCGTCTCGAAGATGTCAGGGTCGGCCCAGAAGGTCACGGTTGTGCCCGTCGCGTCGGTCTCCTCGCCGCGATCCAGGGGAGCCTGCGGGACTCCATGCACATACGTCTGGCGCCACACGTATCCGTCACGCCGCACTTCGACGTCGAGGCGCGTCGACAGGGCATTCACGACGGACACGCCAACGCCATGCAGTCCGCCCGACACGGAGTAGCCGCTCCCGCCGAACTTTCCGCCCGCGTGCAGGACCGTCAGCACGACCTCGAGGGCTGGCTTCTTCTCGATCGGATGCTCATCGACAGGGATGCCGCGGCCGTCGTCGATCACGCGCACGCCGCCATCCGCGAGCAGGGCGATCTGGATCCGACTGGCATAGCCGGCCATGGCCTCGTCGACGGAGTTGTCGGCTACCTCGTAGACAAGGTGGTGCAGACCGCGCTCACCGGTGGATCCGATGTACATGCCGGGTCGCTTGCGGACGGCGTCGAGGCCCTCCAGGACGGTGATCGCACTGGCGTCGTAGGACACAGGCGGCAGACCTTTCCTTGGCGTGTTCTCGGGTACCTGACGAGCATCGTGATCAGGAATCTGGGTCGCGCGTTGATCCCTGTCCAACTGCCTGTCTGGTCGAGCCCCCAGTCTACTGGGTGAAACTGACATCGAGTGCCGCGCCACGGGCCTTGGGGGCACTTTTGAGCCACTGACCCCCCGGATCCGGTCTCCCCGTACGTCTCGTGGGTGTGAGGGACTCTGAGGGCTCTCAGAGCCGCTCAACCATAGGTGTCACGCGGCCCCCGACCCTTCACATGGCGGGGGCCCTTGACCCATGACGGACCCTGGGGACCCTGAACCCTGATGACGGTGACGACACCAGCGCCCACCTCGGCGTCGATCACGCGCTGGAGATCGGGAAGGAGCAGCCGAACCTGCGTGGCCCACGTCGTCGACTCGGCCTGCAGCGCCAGCGCCCCGTCATCGAACGACACAGGCGTCACATGGGATGCCAGGTCAGGCCCGACGATCTGCTCCCACCGGGTCATCAACTGCGCAATGGCCGAGTCGTCCTGCCAGCCGCGCTCCGAGAGCAGGTCCTCGAGGGCCTGGGAGAGCAGTTGAGGATCACGACCAAAGCCGGCGCTACCCGCCCACCGTGATCGCTTCCTCGCCTTGGATGGAGACGAGCTTCGCTTAGGAGTCGAGCGAACCGCTCGACTCAGGGCGTCCGCGGCGGCGTCCGCTGCGGGATCCTGCTCGTCGGTCATGACGTCGTGCCCGTCGCTGCACCCGAGGAGACTTCACCCTGACTCGGGTGCCCGCGAGTGACGTTGCCCCGCGTGACGTCGAATCGGGTACCGACGAGTTCGCGCGGGATGTCCTCGCCGACGGCGGCTGTCAGGAGCACCTGCTCGCACGTGGCCACTCGCGCGGTCAGACAACTTCGACGGGACGCATCCAGTTCAGCGAAGACGTCATCCAGGATGAGGACGGGCTCGTGGCCCTCGGCCCGCAGGACGTCGAACCCGGCGAGTCTCAAAGCCAGTGCGATCGACCAGGACTCACCATGGGATGCATAGCCCTTGGCAGGCAGCCCACCGAGAGAGATGACCATCTCGTCTCGATGCGGTCCCACGAGAGTCACGCCGCGATCCAGCTCGTCACGCCTGCGCCTGCCGATCGATGCGAGCATTGCCTCCCGCCACTCAGTCACATTCCCGGGTGAGCCTCCCTTCTCTGCAGCATCTCCCATGGGGACTGCCGTTGACTGGTAGGCGATGTGCACATCAGGGGAACTGGCGGCGGTCTCCCGCCCGGCGATGAGTGCGTAGGAGTCCTCCAACGGTGGAGTGAGATCGTGAATGAGAGTCGTTCGAGCATGCAGAATCTCCGCGGCCGCATCAGCCAGCTGCTCATCCCACACCTCAAGCGTGCGCACGATGTCGTCATGACTTGCACGTCGGGCTGAGTAGGAGGATTTGAGAAGAGCGTTGCGCTGCTTGAGGATTCTCTCGTAGTCACCCTTGACGCCCTGCATCCGTGGCGATCGCTGGATCATCAGTTCATCAAGCAGGCGTCGTCTGTCCGACGGATCACCCTTGACGAGCGCGAGATCCTCCGGGGCGAAGACGACCGTGGTCAGGATGCCAAGGACGTCACGTGCTCGCGTTGCTGCTGCCCTGTTGATGCGGGCTCGATTGGCCTTGCCGGGGTTGATCTCCAACTCCACCAGGACAGTGCGATCGTCCCGAGCGACACTCACGCCGACAATGGCTCGCTCAGCACCGGCGCGCACAAGCGGTGCATCTGACGACACTCGATGACTGCCGAGGAGGGACGCGTATGCGATGGCTTCGACCAGGTTGGTCTTGCCCTGTCCGTTCTGGCCAACGAAAGCGGTGACACCCGGCGTCAGTTGAATGTCCACCGACTCATACGACCGGTAGTCAGTCAGGCGAAGTTCCGAGACCCACACGGAATCAGCCGGTAAGACGCACCGGCATCAACAGGTACTTGTAGATGTCAGCCGAATCCGAGGAGTCGTCACCCTGCGCGGTCAGAACGGCCGGCCGCGTCGGCTGAGTGAACGAGAAGCGGGTGTTCGCAGCATTGACCGCCGCCAGTCCATCGAGCAGATAGGCGGGGTTGAAGGCGATATCTATGGCATCGCCGTCGAGTGCACACTCGAGGACCTCGACAGCCTGGGCATCATCACCGGCGCCGGCTCGGAGGGTCAGCTCTGATCCCTCGAAGGCCAGTCGAACCGGTGTATTGCGCTCTGCGACGAGGGCCACTCTCTTGACGGCGTCGCTGAGGACGGTCGTCTCGACAGTGGCGATCGCGGCGGACTCACTCGGCAGGAGCGAGCGGTACTTCGGAAATTCTCCATCGAGCAGCCGAGTCGTAGTGCGACGGCCATCACCCTCAAAGCCCATGAGGCCTTCACCAGCGCCACCAGACGCGAGTGCAATAACAACAGCATCAACGTCGGCGAGAGACTTCGCTGTGTCGGCAAGTGTGCGTGCCGGGATGAGCGCATGGGCCGACATGGAAGGCGACTGAGGAGTCCAGGTGAACTCACGGACTGCCAGCCGGTAGCGGTCAGTTGCAGCGAGGGTGATGGTAGAGCCCTCAATCTCGATGCGAATTCCGGTCAATGTCGGCAGGGTGTCGTCACGACCTGCTGCAATCGCCACCTGGGAAACGGCTTCAGCGAGGACACGACCGGAGATGGTGCCCGACGTCGTCGGCATCATCGGCAACTGCGGGTAGTCCTCCACCGGAAGGGTGGGCAGGGTGAACGAGGCGCGGCCGCATGTGATGGAGAGACGACTGCCTTCGCTCTCGAGAATGACAGGAGCAGCCGGCAGGGAGCGAGCAATGTCGGCGAGCAGACGCCCGGACACCAGGCACACTCCCTCGTCCGTGACGTCAGCCTCGATGTGGACGCGACCGGACACTTCGTAGTCGAAGCTGCTGAGGGTCAGACCCTCGTCAGTTGCGGTCAGGACGAGGCCGGCAAGCACAGGAAGCGAAGGGCGTGACGGCAGAGTTCGAGCCGCCCACGCGACTGAGTCGGCGAGTACATCGCGTTCGACACGGATCTTCACTGTCGTCCTCCTGTGTTCCGGAGGCGTCAGTCTGTCAGGTTCCAGAGGATTGGCCCAGTAGGGGTGTGAGTCGAATATTGGATGGGGTCAGTTGGTGAGGCACTTGTCCACCGGTTGAGGGCTTGTTGTTGTTCCAGATCTCTGCCAGATATGTATGTAGTCATCGTCATAGGTGGTGTGGACGAAGTGGATAACTGACGTTCTGCCTGATCAGCAGGCGTGTGGTCGGACACAAAGGCTGGGGAGAGTGGCCACGATCATGTGGATGGGAGTGGACAAGTGGTTCGGGAGCGGTGGAACGTCCCCAGAAGTCATCCACGTTATTCACAGGTTGAGCCAATGTTGGCGGCGTTTCAAGCCAGTTATCCACAGGCCGTGCACCTATGGGGGACGGCTAAATCCGACATTTCACCGGATCAGGGGACATGTTATCCACAGATTGGGGACATGATGGGGATAGATGGTGCAGGTGGGACGCATGTGACGAAGAATCACATGGATCGCTGCTGGGACTTTATGCGGCTGGTGAGATCCGTGACCTGGTTGAACAGACTGCGTCGTTCGGCCATCAGCTGTCGGATCTTGCGATCGGCATGCATGACGGTGGTGTGATCGCGACCACCGAAGGCCTGGCCGATCTTCGGCAGTGAAAGGTCGGTGAGCTCCCTGCACAGATACATGGCTATCTGTCGGGCGGTGACGAGCACCCGGGAGCGACTTGATCCGCAGAGATCGTCGACGGTGACCCCGAAGTAGGCGGCAGTTGCCGTCATGATCTGGGCAGCGGTGATCTCCGGTCCGGTCTCGTTGGGAAGCAGGTCCTTGAGCACGACCTCGGTTATGGCCAGATCCACGGGTTGCCGATTGAGGGAGGCGAATGCGGTCACGCGGATGAGGGCACCTTCGAGCTCTCGAATATTCGTGGAGATCTTCGAGGCGATGTACTCCAGAACCTCAGGTGGCGCGACGAGCCGCTCCTGAATCGACTTCTTCCTCAGGATGGCGATACGGGTCTCGAGGTCGGGGGGCTGGACGTCTGTGATGAGGCCCCACTCGAAGCGTGACCGCATCCGATCCTCGAAATCAGGGAGCTGCTTGGGAGGCAGGTCGGACGTGACGACAATCTGCTTGTTGGCGTTGTGGAGGGTGTTGAACGTGTGGAAGAACTCTTCCTGTGTCTGGACTTTTCCGCTCAGGAACTGGATGTCGTCGACGAGCAGGATGTCTACATCGCGGTAGCGGCGCTGGAAGCTGGCGGCCTTGTCGTCGCGGATGCTGTTGATGAACTCGTTGGTGAACTCCTCGGAGCTGACGTACCGGACCCGAGTGCCCTTGTAGAGGGTGCGTGCGTAGTGACCGATGGCGTGGAGAAGGTGTGTCTTGCCCAGTCCTGATCCGCCGTAGATGAAGAGGGGGTTGTAGGCGCGGGCCGGCTGCTCGGCGACCGCGACCGCAGCAGCGTGTGCGAAGCGGTTGCTGGAGCCGATGACGAATGTGTCGAAGGTGTACTTGTCGTTCAGACGGCCGTCCTCACTGCGGGTACCGGGTGAGCCGGTGCCCGGGCGGGAGGCGTCGTCAAGCCGGTCATCCACAGGCCGTTCGTCCACAGCAGCGGCGTCCAAGTCCGCGTAGGTGGCGTCCGCCACCTCGTCGGTCGAATCATCGATGGCGGGTGCGATCGTGGTGTCGACAGTGACGGCAAGCCGGATCTCCCGACCGAGAGTGTCCGAGAGGGCCTGCACGACCATGGGACGCAACCGTGTCTCGAGAACGTCCTTGGTGAACTCGTTCGGAGCGGCGATCAGGGCCGTGTCGGATACCAGGCCCATGGGACGGGTGAGGTTGACGAAGGCACGCTGCTGGGGCGTCAGGCTGCCGTCGGCGAGGGATGCGATCGCCGTGGCCCAGATCTCGTCGAGATCCTCGGTGTTCTCCACGTCGTCCCCTGTCATCAGCACGATGTCCACATGTCTATCCACAGGTGTGGACCAGTCCGGCGACGATAGCCATGATCGGGAGTTCCTCACAAGTGGGTTCCCGAAGCCGGCGGAACCGTCAAGGGGACCGGTTTGACCCGGGGGCCGAGGTTTTCGTAAGGTATGTCAGCCCTGTGAAGCAACAGGGCCTTCCCTGAGCCAGGAGCCCCATCATGAAGCGCACCTTCCAGCCGAACAACCGTCGTCGTGCCAAGAACCACGGTTTCCGGGCTCGGATGAGCACGCGTGCGGGCCGCTCGATCCTCGCCGCCCGTCGTTCCAAGGGCCGCGAGCGCATCTCCGCCTGACAGGCATGCTGCCACCCGCGCACCGCATGCGGCGCGGAACTGACTTCCTGCTCACCACCCGCCAAGGGACGAAAGTGTCCCGAGGGCGGGTGGTGGTGTATCTGCACCCAGATGGATCTGGTTCCGAGGATCCTGTGAAGGTGGGCCTGATTGTGGGAAAGGCGGTTGGAAACTCGGTGCAGCGGCACCGAGCATCCCGGCGCATTCGCGCGGTGATGGCTCAGGAGGTTCACCGGCTGGAGCCGGGGACCCTGATCGTCGTGCGGGCACTTGCTGGATCGGACACGTCTCCTGCGCTGGCCGAGGATCTTCGTGCGAGCATCCGAGTCGCCGTATCCCGACGACTCACGGCAACCGGTGATTCAGGAAGCAGGACTTCGTGAACGCCGATAGTGTTTGGGGGGCAAGGCTTTTCGTCGTGGGTCGCTCGGTGCACTGGCTGTGGGATCACTCCCTCGGCTGGGTACTGACCTGGGCGCTAGTGCTCCCCATCCGGGGATACCAGCGGTTCATCTCACCGCTGACGCCGCCGAGCTGCCGGCTGTATCCGAGTTGCTCGGCCTATGCGGTGGAGAGCATCCAGACGCATGGACCCCTGAAAGGGTTCGTCCTTGGTGTCTGGCGGCTGCTTCGCTGCAACCCCTGGAATCGCGGTGGGATCGACCCGGTTCCGAGTCGAGGACGCTGGTTGCCGGACGTGCTGCCGAACGGCGAACCCCGGCATGGAACGATGACCACTTACGCGCCTGATGGCTCTGGCGACTAGAAGGGCACCTAGACAGACATGTTCATTCTCGACTGGCTGAAGGATGGGGTCAGCTGGATCCTCGTCCAGTTCCATGCCCTGTTCTCCGCCCTGGGCCTTGACCCTGACAGTGGATGGACGTGGACGTTCTCCATCGTGGGCCTGGTGGTCGTCATCCGGGTGCTCCTGATCCCGCTGTTCGTCAAGCAGATCAAGGCTCAACGGAACATGCAGCTCATTCAGCCGCAGATGAAGGAGATCCAGAAGAAGTACGCCGGCGACAAGGAACGCCAGTCGCAGGAGATGATGAAGCTCTACCGGGAGACCGGTACGAATCCGCTGGCATCCTGCCTGCCGATCATCCTGCAGGCACCCATCTTCTTCGCCCTCTTCTCTGTGCTGCAGGGCGTGGCCATGTACAGCCCCGATAATCCCGACTACACCGCGCCGGGTGTCTTCGCGTGGGACCAGTACGCCGGACTTGCGGCTTCCATGCATGACGCATCGATCTTCGGCGTCCCGCTGTACGCGACCTTCATGGACGCCGATCAGACGCCGATCCCGACGGCCACCAGGATCCTGTCGGTCATCATGATCGCGCTGATGACGGCGACGACCTTCTTCACACAGCGCCAGTTGATCGTCAAGAACAGCGCGCCGGACAACCCGATGGTCAAGCAGCAGAAGATCCTGCTCTACGTCTTCCCTGTCATCTTCGCTGTCTCCGGCATCAACTTCCCGATCGGTGTCCTGACGTACTGGTTCACCACCAACCTGTGGTCGATGGGCCAGCAGTTCTGGGTCATCCGCAACAATCCCCAGCCAGGCACCCCGGCTTTCGAGGCCAAGGAAGCCCGGAAGGAAGCGAAGTCACGTGGCGGCACTGCTGTTCTCACCGAGGAAGTTACCGACACTGCGTCGGAAAACATTGTGCGGCAGCAGCCCAAGCGAACCTCACGCAGCAAGCGCAAGAAGAAGTAGCCCGGGCGCATCCACGCCCCCACCAACCTGACAGCACGACCATGTGGAGTGAACATGAGCAGTGACGTGACGACTGACAGCCCGGCACCTGACGCCAATGAGTCCGATGGTGCCCCCACCGAAGCACGGACGACCAAGCGCCTCACGGGCGTGGAGCTCCTCGAGCGCGAAGGCGATGCGGCGGCCGACTACCTCGAGGGTCTGCTGGACATAGCCGACCTCGATGGTGACATCGACATCGACGTGGAGGGCAACCGAGCCATGGTGTCGGTGGTGGAGGCCAACACTGGCGAACTGCAGCACCTGGTTGGGCGTGACGGCAAGGTCCTGGACGCCCTGCAGGAACTCACCCGCCTGGCGGCCACGCGGGAGACCGATGAGCGCTCCCGGCTCATGCTCGACGTCGCAGGTTTTCGTGCTGCCCGGCGCGCGGAGCTCGTCGCCCTCGGTGAAGCTGCAGTAGCGGAGGCCCAGCGCACGGCTGCACCGGTGCGAATGGACCCGATGACACCCTTCGAGCGCAAGGTTGTCCACGATGTGGTGGCGGCCGCCGGTCTGGCGAGTGAGTCAGAGGGCGAGGAGCCGAACCGCCGTGTGGTGATCAGGACCGCCTGACCATGGTTTCCCGTGAAACACCGGGACCCGCCCCGGCCCTGCCGGAATGGCTGTCCGGGCGTACGGATGTGCTGACCTCCTACGTAGATCTGCTGGCCTCGGCTGGGGTGGAACGTGGCCTCATCGGGCCGCGGGAGGTGCCACGCCTCTGGGACCGACACATACTCAACTGCGCCGTGGTGTCGGATCCGGCGACCGACCTCGTTCCCCAAGGCAGCCTGGTGGCGGACGTCGGCTCAGGTGCGGGACTCCCTGGACTCGTGTGGGCCATCGCTCGACCTGATGTCCGGGTGCTGCTGATCGAGCCGCTCCTGCGTCGCAGTACCTTCCTGTCGGAGGCTGTGACGAGTCTGCACCTGAGTGACCAGGTGACCGTGTGGCGAGGCCGGGCAGAGGAGGCCTCCACCGTCGTGCCCTCAGTCGACGTGGTCACGGCTCGAGCGGTAGCCCCGATGGACAAGCTCCTGGGCTGGACGGCGCCCCTGCTGCGCTCGGGTGGAAAACTGGTCGTACTCAAGGGCAGTAATGCCGCAACAGAGGTTGAGCAGGCGCAGAAGACTGCACGGGCACTGGGCGTTCAGGACCTGCGTGTGGTGCACGTCGGCGGGGAATTCATGGATCCGCCCACCACTGTCGTTGTCGGCACCAGGGGTGCGGCAGAATAGCGCGGTGACCTCACCGCCCTCGAACAGCACGGCAGCACCTGCTCACGAGAGTGGACTGGGCTGGCCACTGAGTCAGCACGATGTTTCACGGGAAACCACGAACGTTTCACGGGAAACAGTCACTGTCACCCCTGAACCATCACACCCCACCGGCCTGGGCTGGCCGACCACGGGAGCCGCTTCATGACCCGGATCATCACCGTTGCCAACCAGAAGGGCGGGGTCGGCAAGACCACCAGCACCGTTAACATCGCGGCCGCTGTGGCTCAGTCCGGCAAGGACGTCCTCGTCATTGACATGGACCCGCAGGGGAATGCCTCCACCGCTCTGGGTGCGGACCACCGCGAAGGCACACCCAGTGTCTACGAGGTCCTCAGCGGGGAGAGCACCCTGCTGGACGTGGCACAGCAGTGTCCGGACATCCCTCGTCTCTGGACAGCCCCGGCGACGATCGATCTTGCTGGAGCGGAGATCGAACTCGTCGCTCAGGTGGCCCGTGAATATCGGCTCAGTCGGGCCATCGAAGCGGCTCTGGCCGAGCGTTCCTTCGACTACGTGTTCCTGGACTGTCCGCCCAGCCTCGGCCTGCTCACCCTGAACGGACTGGTAGCTGCCCGTGAGGTGCTTCTGCCCATCCAGTGCGAGTACTACGCCCTTGAAGGCCTGTCCCAGCTCCTCCGGACGATCGACATGGTCCGCACGCACCTCAACCCCACTCTGGTCGTGGGAGCGATTCTGCTGACCATGTACGACGGACGAACCCGACTGGCCTCCCAGGTGGCCACCGAAGTGCGAACCCACTTCGGTGAGCAGGTTCTCGACACGGTGATTCCGCGGTCAGTGCGGGTGTCCGAGGCGCCGTCCTACAGCCAGACAGTGCTGACCTACGAGCCAACCTCCTCGGGTGCGATCGCGTATCTGGAGGCAGCTCAGCAACTCATGGCGCTCAATCCTGGATATACACAGGGTTATCCACAGAAATAACACCATAAAACGGACAAAAGTATCGAGTTATCCCCGAGACACCCACTGAAACACCCACTGAAAGTTCCGATGAAAGGACCACGATGGCGGCGAGTGCGAAGCGAGGTCTCGGCAAGGGCCTGGGCGCCCTCATCCCCTCCAGCGTCCCCGTGTCGGAGGAGTCCAGGTCGGACGCAGGCACGCCACCTGTCGACGAGTCAGGTCCGGCCCCGGTTCTCGGCGCCACGTATGCGGAACTGCCCGTCGAGTCCGTCACCCCGAACCCCCGCCAGCCTCGCACCGTCTTCGACGAGGAGGCCCTGGCCGAGCTCGTCTTCTCCATCAAGGAGATCGGGCTCCTGCAGCCCATTGTGGTGCGTGAGCTCGCCCCCGGCAGCTATGAGCTGATTGCCGGCGAGCGACGCCTGCGTGCGAGTCGTGAGGCCGGGCTCACCGTCATCCCAGCGATCATCCGGGCCACCGACGACGAGGACCTGCTGCGTGACGCACTCCTGGAGAACCTCCACAGGGCGAACCTGAATGCCCTGGAGGAGGCGGCCGCCTACCAGCAACTGCTGTCGGACTTCGGCTGCACGCAGGACGAGCTCGCCAGGCGAATCGGCCGGTCACGCCCACAGGTGTCGAACACCCTCCGCCTGCTGAAACTGCCGCCCGATGTCCAGCGCAGAGTGGCCGCCGGGGTGCTCAGCGCCGGGCACGCTCGGGCCCTGCTCTCCCTCGACGATGTTCCAGCGATGGAGGCCCTGGCCACCCGGATCGTGGCAGAAGGACTCAGCGTGCGCAGTGTCGAGGAGATCATCCTCGTTGGCGACGGTGATGGTCGTGAGCGTCAGCGCTCCCGACGCTCAAGGGCGACCACTCGTGACCCGGAACTTGCCGATGTGGTGGCCGACCTGTCAGCCCGAGCCTCGGACAGCCTCGACACCCGCGTCGCGATTCAGGGATTCGCCGGAAAGCGATCCCGTGGCAAGCTCGTCATCGAGTGCGCCGACGTCGAGGACCTGCGACGCATCGTCGACCTGCTCGACTGACATGGCCCATTCGCCGGCGCAGACGTGACTCGTCAGCGTGCTGCTGCCGCCTCGGTGAGCTCGGCCATGACACTGCCGAGGCTCACGTCCGCAGCCGAAAGTGCTTGCGGGTAAAGGGAAGTCTCGGTCATCCCCGGTGCCACGTTGACCTCCAGGAACCATGGCTGTCCGTCGCTGTCGATAATCAGGTCAGTACGAGACCAGTCACGAAGGCCAAGCAGCACGTGCACGTTGAGGGCCATCGCCTGCGCCTGCATCTCCTGGTCCTCGGACAGGCGCGCGGGGCAGAAGAACTCCGTCGTGCCAGCGGTGTAACGCGCGGAGTAGTCGTAGAGCTCGCCTTCGGGAACGATCTCGACTCCCGAGAGCGCCAGCACGTCACCATCGCGCTCGAAGACACCGATAGACACCTCCGTGCCCGCGATGAACTGCTCCATCAGCACACTGTCGGCGTAGGCGAACGCCCCCACCATGGCCGCTGGAAGGTCACTCTCCCGATGAACGATGGACGCGCCGAGCGCCGAACCCCCGCGCGTCGGCTTCACGACCATCGGGAGGCCAATGCGGCCCACCACTGCCTCCAGGACGCTCGCCGCGCCCAACTCCCTGAAGGTCGACTGGGGGATGGCCACCGAATCGGGTGTTCGCAGCCCGGCCCCGGACACGAGCTCCTTCGCGATGGGCTTGTCGAAGGCCAGGCGACAGGCTGCCGCTCCCGAGCCGACAAAGGGGATGCCCAAGGACTCGAGCACGTCCCGCAGCGCTCCGTCCTCACCGGCCGCCCCATGGAGCAGGGGCACGATGCAGTCCGGACGATGGTCGCCCAGAAGCGTCAACAACGACGCATCGACATCGGCGACCTGCACCTCCCAGTCAGGACGCTCGGTGCGCAGGGCGTCGGCGACCCTTCGACCCGACCGCAACGACACGTCACGCTCGGCCGAGAGGCCACCAGCCAGCACCAGCACATGCATGGAATCTCCTAGGCGAGGTCAGGTGCCGGAACACTGCTGCCCGTAACACGGTTCAGGACATGCGAGGTGCCGAAGGTCTCGACGAGTTCGAGCTCACCCTCGATCACTGCTGCGAGTCGTCGCACACCTTCACGAATGCGATCCGGCTCGGGATAGCAGTAGGACAGGCGAAGGTTCTGCCGCCCCTGCCCGTCCACGTAGAACCCGGTACCGGGGACGTAGGCGACGAGGTTGGCGACGGCGCGAGGCAGCATGGCTGTGGCATCGAGCCCCTCGGGGAGGGTCAGCCACGAGTAGAAGCCGCCAGCCGGGATCGTCCAGGTCGTTCCCTCGGGCATGAGGGCCTGGAGGGATTCGAGCAGTGCGTCCCGACGTTCGCGGTAGACCTCTCGGAACGTCTTGATCTGCTCCCGCCACGGCTGCGTCGCCAAGTACTCCGAGACGGTCATCTGCGCGTAGTTGGACGGGCACAGCACGGCTGCCTCAGATGCGAGAACGAGCTTCTCCCGCACGCCATGGGGAGCGATGGCCCAGCCCACCCGCAGGCCCGACGCGATGGTCTTGGAGAACGACCCGAGGTAGATCACACCCTCGGCATCATCAGCACGGATGGCCCGCGGCGGCTCACCCTCGAACCCGAGCAGGCCGTAGGGATCATCCTCCAGCAGCAGCACGCCGGCCGACTGCGCGATGCTGAGGATCTCGGCTCGACGCTCCGGACCCTGAGTGACTCCGGCGGGGTTGTGGAAACTGGGGATCGTGTAGATCAGCTTCACCCGCTTGCCGGCGGCTGCGGCCTGATCGAGGGCCTCCTGAAGTGCCTGCGGCACAAGGCCCTCGTCGTCCATCGCGACGTGAATGACCTCGCACTCGAAAGCCCGGAACACACCAAGGGCACCGACGTAGGACGGTGCCTCGACGATGACGACATCTCCGGGATCGCAGAACACCCGGGTGACGAGATCGAGGGCCATCTGGGACCCCGTCGTCACGACGATGTCGTCGGGGTGGGCGGTGACGCCCACTTCACCCACGACGTCCAGGATCTGCTCACGGAGGGTGACGTCGCCCTGTCCGGAGCCGTACTGCAGCGCCACTGGACCACGTTCGACCAGAAGACGCTGGGCAGTAGCCGTCAGCATCTCGACCGGCAGCGCCTGGACGTACGGCATGCCACCGGCCAGTGAGACGACCTCCGGACGGGACGCGACGGCGAAGAGCGCGCGAATCTCGGAGGCGCGCATGGCGTTGGCGCGGGCGGCATAGGAATCCACCCAGGGGTCGAGTCGGGATCCACCCGTCGTCATACCGCTCACCTCCTTGGAAAACCAGCCTGTCATCAGGCGCGATGATCTGCCTAGAGTAGGCCCAGCGGAAGGGAGGCCGACATGCGGCGTGCACTGCTCTTGGTGGGCCTGGTGGGTCTGGGTGTTCTCGCGGGCTTCCTCGTACGGCTGCTCATGCCGCGAGCGAACCGGTGACTCGGATGGCTGACGCTATGGGCGTGGTGAGCAGAACTCCGTGAGTGCTGCTGCGAGGGCGTCGGCCACGGCATCCTGGAATGCCGGATTGGCCAGCCGATGCGCATCTCCTGGATTCGACACGTAGCCGAGTTCAACACGCACGGCGGGCATCCGGGTCAGCCGAAGCAGATCCCAGGTGCGCGGATGCGTGCGGCAGTCGAGCAGATCCGTGCGGGCAATGAGCTCTTCCTGCAGCCGCTGGGCGAGGACCCGGCCGCTGGGCGAGTGCTGGCCGCCTCGAGGATCTCCGTAGTAGAAAGCGGCCATGCCGTTCGGCGACGTACTGGTCGCCCGATCGACGTGGATCGACACCACGAGGTCGGCGCCCACGTCATTCGCGAACGCTGCACGCGAGGGATCGTCGGGGAATGCTGGCGTGGACGTCATGCTGGCTGGGCGGGTCAGAAGGACCTGGGTACCCAGTGCGGCGAGCCGACCCTCCACCCGGACGGCAATGGCGTGGCACAGGCCGGCGTCGATGATGTCGCCCGGATCGAGCACGATGACCTTGTCAGCGATACCCGACTGCAGTTCGGAGAGCGTCACCTGTTCACGCAGGTGAGTGGCGTTGCCTCCTGAGATGGTGCGGACCAGGCGCTCGAAGGCGCGGAAGGTGTCGGGTCCGCATGTGCCGTCAGCCGTGACACCGACACCCTGCTGGAACTCCCGCAGAGCCGCGTCGGTCTGCCGACCGAAGAGACCGTCGGGTCGGCCCGCGGCGAAGCCGAGCTGCATGAGTCGACGCTGGAGTTCGGAGACGTCGTCACCGGACATGAGGTGGCCGGGAATGTACGACAGCACCCGGTCACCCAGTTGCCACCGGGCCTCGTCCAGTCGCCGGAAGGTGTGCGGACCGACGATGCCGTCGACGGTGATGCCTCGCTCCTGCTGGAACGCGCGAACCGCACGGTCGAGATCGTCGTCGAACAACGACGCATCCCCAAGCTCAGGAGCAGAATCGATCTCCCGGCACAGCCCCAGGTCGGTCAGGCGTGCTCGTACCTCCGCGACCGCGGGACCGCGGTCCCCACGCCTCAGCAGCGCTGGGGTGGTGCCGTGCTCGGCGATGTGTCGCGCCTAGGACAGGTAGGGGGCCAGGTCGGCCAGCAGTGCCGCCTTGGGCTTGGCCCCGATGATGGTCTTGACGATCTGTCCGCCCTGGTAGACGTTCATCGTCGGGATGGACGTGATGCCGTACGAGGCCGCCGTCTGCGGGTTCTCGTCGACGTTCAGCTTCGCCACGACGATGGAGTCGTGCTGGGAGGCAATCTCCTCCAGGATCGGTGCGACCATCTTGCACGGTCCGCACCACTCGGCCCAGAAGTCCACCAGGACGGGCTTGTCACTCATCAGGACGTCGTCGGTGAAGCTGGCGTCCGTGACCTGCTTGGTTGCTCCCATGGGTACTCCTGAGTCGGGGTGAGCGATGTGGTTGGCGCTGGCCGATCACCTCAGCCGGCGCAGTGGATCTGGGGACAGGTTACTCGCCGTGACCGGAGAGGAAGCGCTCCGCATCGAGTGCGGCGGCGCAGCCGGACCCGGCTGCCGTGATTGCCTGACGGTAGGTGTGGTCCACGAGGTCACCGCAGGCGAAGACTCCGGCGAGGTTCGTTGCGGTGGACCGGCCCTGGACGAGCACGTAGCCCTCATCGTCGAGATCGACCTGGCCGGTGACGAGCTCGGACCGCGGATCATGGCCGATAGCTACGAACAGGCCCGTGACGGGCAGTTCGCGGGCCGCACCCGTCACGGTGTCCTTCAGCACGACGCCGGAGACCTTGTTCTCGCCGAGGACGTCTTCGACGGCGCTGTTCCAGGCGAAGTGAAGCTTGGGATCGTTCTGTGCGCGCTCGGCCATGATCTTGCTGGCGCGAAGCTCGTCACGACGATGGATGAGGGTCACGGACTTGGCGAAGCGAGTCAGGAAGGTCGCCTCTTCGACCGCCGAGTCGCCGCCGCCGACGACCGCGATGTCCTGGTCACGGAAGAAGAACCCGTCACAGGTCGCGCACCAGGAGACGCCATGGCCGGAGAGACGCTTCTCGTTCTCCAGGCCTAGCTCGCGGTAGGCCGATCCCATGGCCAGGATCACGGCGCGCGCCTGATGGGTGACACCCGAGCCGTCGGTCACGGTCTTGATGTCGCCGCTCAGGTCGACACTGGTGACGTCGTCGGTGACCAGCTCGGCACCGAAGCGATCTGCCTGCGCACGCATCTGCTCCATGAGCTGCGGGCCCATGATGCCGTCGGCGAAGCCGGGAAAGTTCTCGACCTCCGTCGTATTCATCAGGGCGCCGCCGGCGGTGACGGACCCCTCGAACACGAGGGGTGCGAGTTGTGCGCGGGCGGCATAGACGGCGGCGGTGTAGCCCGCAGGGCCCGAGCCGATGATGATGACGTTGCGGATCTCGCTCACGTGCTGCTCCCGTGGTGGCGTCTGAGGCAATGCCTGGGGGGGTATCCCCTGGGCAGGTTCGATCCTACGTGGGACGGGGTGGGACCGGTCGGGTCAGGGCGTTGCCTGACTGTGGGGACCAGTCGGGTCAGGGCATCGCCATGTGCAGGGTCACCTGCACGTCGCAGTTCGGGTCGATGACCCAGATGTCCAGCTCCGTGAGGTCGGGCGCAGTGGGCGTGAGGTACTCCGGTGCCACCACGACGCCCGCATCGCGCCCCTCGAAGGTCGCCCAGTCAATGAGCAGGGCGGTCGAGTTCGCCACCTCGGTGAGCTTGGTGATGCAGTCGCGAAGCATGCGAGACGACCCGAGGATCGAGCGTTCGTCGGTATCGGGCACGGCCACCTCGGCTGGCGGTTCCGACATCGCCTGCTCGGCCTGGACCGGCTCCATCCCCATGTCATGCAGAACCGTGGAGACCTGGGTCGTCAAGGTCGGGGAGGTGTAGTCGGTCTTGGAGTCGACCAGGCGCAGGGTCGGGGGAACCATGCCGGCGAAGGAGAGCATCCGCGGACTGACGAGGGCCTCGGCGGCCGGAGCCGGGGCCTCTGCACTGAGTTTCGCGGCCGTGGCGTCAGTGGCTCCCTCGGCGACGAGTGCCGGGTCATTCCCGCCCGAGAACGCGGTGACGGCGACTCCGATCGCGAGGACGGCAACGGAGGCGGCCACCAGACCGCCACCCCAGCGAATCCAGCGTGAGGACGACGACGCTGGCGCAGACTGGGCAGCCAGGGCGATCGAGAGCCGGTCCCAGGCCCAGTCCGGCATCGGCTCGGTCGGCTCCGGACCCCCGGATCGCAGAAAGTCGAGTCCGGCGAGGGCCTGCTGCACGGCAGCGATCTCAGTGGGATCGGGCTCGTCTCCGGTGATTCGAGCCACGGAGTCCGGCGAGGGGGACTGATCGTCATCCACGCCCTGTCTCACCTCCTTGAGTGTCCGATGGTCGGTCTCCCGACGATCCCGTCGGGGGTGTGACGGCATCGGTGCCGTCGAGGTTCCGTAGGAAGTCCAAGCTTTTTGCCAACTTGGCCCGTCCCCGGAAGCAGCGGCTCTTGACCGTCCCCTCCGGGACCCCCAGAGCACGTGCGGCGTCCTCGACCGAGTAGCCCTCGACGTCGACGAGGACGATGGCGTCCCGCTGGTCGGCCGGCAGCTCAGCAAGCGCGGCCGTCACGACCAGCTGCACGTCACGTCGGTCCATCTGGTCGACCGGATCTGCGACCACCGCACCCGGGAGATCGTCATTGTCATCGGGGAGCGTGGCAGTCGAGCGCACAGACCTGCGACGGAGCCGGTCCAGACTGGCGTTGACGACGATCCGGTGGAGCCAGGTCGTGACGGCGGAGTCTCCCCGGAACTGGCTCGCCCGTCGGTAGGCGGAGATCAGGGCGTCCTGGAGGGCGTCGGATGCCTCCTCGGGGTCCCCGGTGGTTCGCATGGCCACGGCCCACAGACGGTCCTTGTGACGTCGAACGATCTCCTCGAACGCGGCTGGGTCCCCGTCAATGTGCGCGCCGAGCAGTTCGGCGTCACTGCGCGGATCCACGTTCACGTGAGGGAGCCTAACGGGGGTCCGATGCCCAACGGACATGCTGACCGCCGACGTGCCGACAGCCACCGTCAGCCGGAGATGACGACGCTGCGCACTCCGCCTTGATAGCTGCCGGTGCCTTCGACGGGCGGCACCTTGGTCAACCACAGGAGCACGTACCTGCCGGGCACGGGGCGCGGCGCCCGGACATCCACACGATCCTGTGGTGCGAAGGCCATCCCCAACGGCGTCCACAGAGCCGGATCCCGCTGGATGCCGTCCGACACCCTGACGTCGAGCCCGGTCCCACGTCCCACGAGGTTCACCGACACCTGCTGGATCTCCTGCTCCTCGCCCAGATCGATGATCAGCCCGACGCCGCCCTTGCCGTCCAGGTCGGCCGATCCGTACTCCGAGGTCAGCCATGCAGTGTCGGGATCCTCGTCATTGACGGTGGCGGCGAGCTCCTCGTTCTCACGGCCCTTGCGCTTGTCGGTCTTGCCGTTGCCGTCATCGTCGCCGTAGGGGTCATAGGACCGGAAGCCCACGATGGGGAATGGCTGGTCGAACCCCGTGGCGACGAGGTCGTCGACGGGCTTGGCCGGTGAGGTCAGGAGCTGCGCCAGCGTCTCGGCATCCGATGCCTTCTCGGCCGGGGGCGACGTGAGGAGCTGCCACCCGCTCCAGGCGATGCCGTAGACGAGTCCGATGGCGGCCACGGTGGCGACGATCCTGAACGTGAGTCCGAGGATCCGACGACCGGTCGTGACAGGCCCGACGACCACGGGACGCAGAGTCGTCGTGCTGACCGGGGCGACGTGGTCCAGCGCGGCGCCAGCGGCGGCAGCAAAGCCGGACGCGTCGGGTATCGGGTCCCAGCTGCGATGCGCCGCTGCACTCGCGACGGACCGCGCCACCAGATCGTCGATCCCACCAGGCACCGCGGCACGGACCTGTGATGGAGGAAGGACGACATTCCCGACCCGAGGAGCGCCCTCAGCCTGGACGGGCAGGGTGCCGGCCCAATAGCCCGTGGAGAGCAGGTACGTCAGGCACCCGAGGGCGTCGACGTCGACAAGGGCAGGCGTGGCGCTCGTGCTGCCATCCGACAGTGGCTCGTTCCCGAACACCGCGGCATCGACGGCCAGACCTCGCACCCGCACCTCACCGGCGTCGGTGATGAACACGGACGACGGACGGAGTCGGCCATGACAGACCCCCTCGCTCGCGCCCGCAGCGACCGCACGAGCAATGTCGGCGACGAGGCCGAGGGCCTCAGCAGCGGCGAACGGAGTGCCGTTGCGCTCGAGGAGCGCCTGCTCGAGGGTGCGACCCGATGCCCATTCGCTGACGATGCCCTGACACGCCCCGCCGGGACCTTCCGGTGAATCCTCCGCCGCAGGGATGTCGATGATGTCGAGCACGCGCAGGAGCCGACGGTCGTCGATGAGAGCGGCGGCCTGGGCTGCTGCGAGCACGCTCGCCAGGCGTGGATCGGACAGGGGGATGACCCGAATGGAGACGGGGCGGTCGAGGACCTCGTCGTAGGCGTGCCAGAGTGCGATGCCCGGGCCGTCCTCGGCCACGAGCTCGAGCAGGCGATACCTGTCGAGGGTCTCCTGTGACCTCATTCGCGTCCTCCGCGTCTCGCCAGTCGCCCGGTCAGGCGCCTGCCCATCGAGAGTACGTCCGACATCTCCTTGATGCGCAGTGCCCACGCGGCCAGGGCGAAGACGACGAGCCCGATGACGGAGGACAGTGCGACCGTCCCGAGCAGGACGAGTCGCACATGCCAGGTGATCTCCTCGGTGCTGGGCTGATTGCTGAGCACCCACGTGTAGGTCAGACCCATGGCAGCGACGGCGATGGCACCCGCGACGATGGCGCGCAGGAGCATCCACGCAGTGCGCGGCGTGTCAAGGGTCCCCAGCCGGCGTGCAAGGAAGAACCAGGCGATGACCAGTCCGATCCAGTAGGAGATCGAGTAGGCCAGTGCGAGGGCTCCGATCTGCAGGCCACCGGCGCCGGTCAGCAAGAACAGCGGGAACGCCAGGGCGAGGAGGAGGGCGCTGAAGACGACCGTGATGAAGAACGGAGTTCGGGTGTCCTCGAGCGCGTAGTAGCCACGCAGCAGGACGTAGAAGAGTGTGAAGGGCAGCAGGCCGATCATGAAGATCGAGACGACGATCCCCATGATGCCGGCCTGTTCCCCCGTCGCAGCCCCGTAGCCGAAGAGCAGGATCGAGACCGCGGTGCCGTTGACGATGAGGATGGCGGCGATCGGAACGATGAGCATCGAGACGAACCGCATCGCCCGCCCGAGGTCCTGCCCGACCTGACGCAGGTGACCTGCGTGTGCGACTCGACTCAGTGACGGCAGCATCGCGGTCACGACCGAGATCGTGATCACGCTGTGCGGAAGCATGAACATCAGATGCGCCTTCTGATACGTCGTCAGGCCCGCCTCGACGAGCCCGGAGTCTGCCGCGTTCACGTTCGCCTGGGCGGCCATGCGGGTGATGAACACGTAGGTGATCTGGTTGACGAGGACGAGCCCGATCGTCCAACCCGCGAGGATGCCGGCCTTGCCCAGCCCGGAGTCACGCCAGTCGAAGCGGGGACGCCACGCGTAGCCCGAGCGCCACAGCACCGGGATGAGGATGATGGCCTGCACCATCACTCCGAGGGTCGTTCCTATGCCCAGGAGGAGCACCTGGTCAGTGCTGAGCTCACCATCGGCTGCAGCCGAGGTGCCGGCGATGACGATGAACAGGACGAACGTGGCGATCGCCACCACGTTGTTGGCGATCGGGGCGAACATCGGTGCGCCGAAGCGACCACGGGCATTCAGGACCTGGCTCAGCATCGTGTAGATCCCGTAGAAGAAGATCTGCGGCAGGCACAGTCGAGCGAACGCGACAGCGAGGTCGAACTCGTTCTGCGGGTAGTCCGCCGGCGTGTAGAGGTCGACGATCCACGGCGCCGCCGCAACTGCGACGACCGACAGCACCAGCAGTGACGTGGCGGTCAGGGTCAGCAGTCGATCTGCGTAGGCCTTGCCGTCGTCGGCGTCCTCCTTCATGCGACGGACGAGCTGCGGGATGAACACCGCATTGAGTGCGCCGCCGATGACGAGGATGTAGAGGATGTTCGGCAGCGAGTTGCCCAGCGAGTAGGCGTCCGAGACGAGGTAGAAGCCGAGCGCGGCCGTCAGTGCGATGTCACGGGCGATCCCGGTGATGCGCGAGACGATCGTGCCGGAGGCCATCAGGGCGCTGTTGCGCGCGATGGTCTGGTCGGAGGCGACCAGAGGGTTGGCGTTCAGGTCACCGGGTTGCGTCTCACTCGCCTCAAGGGAGGCATTGACCTCGTCGACCTCGGCCTCGCGTGGCGTCTCCCGTGGATCCGTCATGCGCCACCACTGCCACTGGTGACGGCCGACTCCTGGCGGGCCTTGCGGATGCGACGGAAGACGCCGACGATCACGAAGACAACGATGGCGAGGAATGCGGCGGCGACGACCCAGGCTGCTGCTCGTGAGTACGCCGTCGAGGTGAGCGTGATCGACGCTGGTTTCCCGTAGTCCTCACCCTCGGGACTCAACAGCTGCACGGCCACGGAGAGGGGATCTCCGCCGATCACGCGAGCGTCGAGATCGACACTGGCCATCTTCCCGGCTTCGATCTGGATCCCGGCGATGGGATCGGACGTCAGCCGAAGCCCTGGGCGCCCCCGCAATGCGAGTCCAACGGTGACGGAGCGGTCCAGATCGTTGGTGATGGTGACCGGGACCTTGCCGGAGTCACCGGAGAAGGTGATCGTTCCCTCGGACAGGACTCGCACCCGTGACGTCTCGGCATCGAGACTGTCGCGAATGCTTCCCAGCAGTGCATCTCCTGTCCGGGGCTGCGAACGCCAGGCCGACGACTGGGCCCGCAGCAAAGCCTCGCTGTAGGGCTCGGTGATTCCCGTCGGGTTGTCGATGACGGAGGTGAACACCCCGAGGTCTGCGCTGGTGCGCGCGATCTCCGCCACGTACTGCTGGGTGAGCTCTGATTCCCGGGCCTTCTCTCCATAGCCCCCGCGTCGACGACTCGTCGACGGAGCGGGCTCGGCCAGGAGCTCGTCCATCGTCACCGGCTCGAGCCATGGTGCCGACCGGGTCGCCTTCAGCAGGGGTGCCAGGAGAGAGGACACACCGGACCATCGCACGTCCGTCGGTGCCGCCACCAGAGTGCGTTCGCGAGCATCGAGGGTCTGGGATGCGGTCGCGGTCTCGGCGAGGAACCGCTGGCGTGCCTCGATGACCTCGCTGGCGGTCGTCTGCGGCAGGGCGAGGGTCTGTGCCAGCGCAGTGTCCGTCAGGACCGCTCGGATCGTCCCGACATCGGTGGGCAGTGCAGCGGTGGGCTGTCCTGAGACGGCTGCCTGATCATTGGTGGCGGGCATCGCGTCGGCGGACAGCACAATGGAGGTGACCCCGGCGGAGGCGAGGACGTTGACGGTTGCGCGATCGAGTCGACCGAAGGGGGCCCAGTAGACCTGACCATCGGTCGGATCACCCACGGACAGCGCTGCGACGCGCGGACCACGCGTGACTGCACGCACCACGTCATTGGCCATGCCACCGCTGGTCATGGCCGAGGCGTCGACGTCGGCATACGGAAGTGTGTGCAGCCCCGCCACGCGGGTGGCCTGGCTGAGGTCCTGCAGCCAGGTGGCGGCAGCGTCCTCACCGTCGCCCACGACGGTCACTCCGTCGCGTGCCACCTGGTAGCCGCCGGACATCCGGTCGATCGTCTGGAGGAGGGAGGGGTCGGCGATCCACGAGACCGTGGCCTGATGGCGGCTGCCGATCGTCAGAAGCTCGCGCAGGCGTCCCCCGTCGGACACCTCGTCGGGAATCTGGTTGTCCAGCAGCACATCGCCGGCTGTCTGGGCCGGCCAGCTCGCGAGCGGCCACAGCCAGGCCAGACGGACGGGATCGACCTCGGTGCCCGGTGGGAACCAGGGCACGAAGGTGCGCAGCATTCCCTTGCGCACGTCGAACTCGTCGACATCCACCTGTCGACCCAGGGCCTCCACTGCGACGACGTAGCTGCCGGGCTCGGTGAACCCGATCGCCGAGACGGGCACACGGATGCTGAAAGGCTTGAACTCCCCCGGCGCGAGTCGCTCGGCGACGACGACGCGGGTGCCCGGCAGGGGCACATCCGTGGGCTCACGACTCTGCGCCTCGATCCCCTCACCGGCGATCATCCCGATCTCACCACGCTCGGCGATCGGATACGACGAGCGCCGCAGTCGCACGCTGACGTCGTCGATCGATGCGCGAGAGGTGTTGATGACACGTCCACGCAGTCGAAGGGTCGCCTTCTGGCCCGGGATGGCCGGTGCGAGGACATCGAGCGTCACGGTGACGTCACCCGATGCCGTGTCGGCCGCCGGAACGGGGTCAAGGGCTGGGGCGGCGGCTGGGGCGGCGGCTGGGGCGGCGGCTGGGGCGGCGGCGGATGCACCGATCAGGGGCACCCCCATTGTGAGAGCGCCTGCGGACACCAGGAGCGCGAGGAGCGCGCGGATGGACCTCGTCACGCGTGGTCCGGGGCGTCGGGGAGATCGGCTAATGCCTCGTCTATGCCGGCGAGGAGTTGGCGCTCGTCCGCGTAGGAGAGTCGCTTCGCGACTTCGTCGAGGGGAACCCAGGCCACGGTCTCGACCTCGGCGTCCGCATCGGACAGGGCGCCGCCCTGCGCCTCGAGGAGGAAGTGGTGAACTGTCTTGTGGACCCGTCCCGCAGCACCGGTGAACCAGAAGTCGATCACGCCCAGCGTCGACACCACATGTCCGGCGATCCCCGTCTCCTCCTCGACCTCCCGCTCTGCGGCCTGCTCCGTGGTCTCACCGGGCTCGATATGTCCCTTGGGCAGGCACCAGAGAAGTCGGCCCTGGCGGTCGTGGCGACCGATGAGTGCGGCGCGGGGTTCGCCCGTCGATCGATCCACCACCAGGCCGCCAGCCGAGGTCTCCTCCACGCTGCGCGCGGGCGTCGAAGAAGTACGGGACATACCGGCAGGATAGGCCAGCCATGGGTGCGCGCTCCTGAGCCGCCACGGGGGCTGACTACGCTCTGGCCACGTGACCTCGCCCGATGACTCCGTGCAGACGTCCGTGCTCGGCGACGCTGCACGGATCCAGCTCGCGCCCTCGGCGCGGGTGGTCGAGGTGCTGGGCACGACGTTCGGACAGGCGGGGCACGAGCTGGCCCTCGTGGGGGGACCGGTGCGCGACGCGCTCCTGGGACGACTCGCCGGGAGTTCGGACGCAGACCTCGACTTCACCACCGATGCCCGACCCGAGGACGTCCTCGCTCTCCTCGAGGACGTGGCGGAGACCACCTGGGACGTGGGCATACGGTTCGGGACCATCGGCGCGCGCATTGCCGGTCGGGAGGTGGAGATCACGACCTACCGGGCCGAGGCCTATGACCTGGAGTCCCGCAAGCCCGACGTCGACTTCGGGTCGACCCTGGACGCCGACCTCGTCCGTCGTGACTTCACCATCAACGCGATGGCCATCCGCATCCCGGACTTCTCCGCTGGACAGGCGCCGGATCTCGAGCTCGTCGACCTGTTCGGCGGCCGTGCCGACCTCGACGCTCGACTGATCCGCACGCCCGGCACCCCGCACGACTCGTTCACGGATGATCCGCTCCGCATGATGCGAGCCGCACGGTTCAGTGCGCAGCTTGGCTTCGAGGTGGCTCCCGAGGTCGTCGTGGCGATGACGGATCAGGCGGAGCGCCTGTCGATCGTCTCGGCGGAGCGCATCCGCGAGGAGCTGATGAAGATCATCATGTCTCCCGCTCCTCGACGCGGCCTCACGCTGCTCGTGGACACCGGGCTGGCCGAGTACGTCCTGCCGGAACTGCCCCTCCTGCGCCTCGAGGCCGATGAGCACCACCACCACAAGGACGTCTACGAGCACACCCTCACGGTCCTTGAGCAGGCCATGGTGCTGGAGGACGCCCACGAGCCCGTCAGTGGCCCGGACCCCGTCCTGCGGCTCGCCGCGCTCCTGCACGACATCGGCAAGCCGCGCACCCGGAGGTTCGAGGACGATGGGCGAGTCTCGTTCCATCATCATGAGGTGGTGGGCGCGCGGATGACACGCAAGCGGATGCAGGCGCTGCGGTTCTCGAACGAGATGACGGACGACGTGTCGACGCTGGTCGAACTGCACCTCCGCTTCCACGGCTACGGCTCTGGGGAGTGGACCGACTCCGCGGTGCGCCGCTATGTGCGCGACGCCGGCCCGCTGCTGTCCCGTCTGCACAAGCTCACCCGCGCGGACTCCACCACCCGCAACCGCCGGCGCGCGATCGCACTCCAGAAGTCCTACGACTCCCTGGAGGCCCGCATCGCGGAGCTCGCGGAGCAGGAGGAGCTCGCGTCCATGCGGCCGGACCTCGACGGCCGCGACATCATGCGGATTCTCGACATCCCGGCCGGTCCGGTTGTCGGTCAGGCGTACCAGTTCCTGCTGGACCTGCGGCTGGATCGCGGGCCGTTGAGCTCCGAGATGGCCGAGGAGGCCCTGCGGGCCTGGTGGGCTGCTCGCCCTGAATGATGCCGCTAGGCGGCGACGGTGAGCTGCGAGCGCTCCGGAAGGGTCGGCGTGGGCGCGAGCTCAGGAGCTTCGGCGGCGGGCTCGGCGTAGATGTGATGCCAGCGGGTGAACCAGGTGCCCATAGGCTGCGGGGCCGGCGTCGGAATGCCGTTGATGACCGGGGCGACCGAGTCGACGGTCAGGGGGCGTGGGGTCGTGTTGTTCACGATGTCCTCTCAGGGTCGGTGGATCTCACCTGATCCCTGTCTACCCCGCGCGGATGAGGCCGATGTCAACGGCTCGTGAATCTGGGACATCGGTCACACGACCTGGCCTGCTGTCCGAGACATCGGGACGGTGATCAGGTGACCTCGATCTCGGTGACCTCGGCGATGACGATCTCCTCGCCGCCGTCGATCTGCACGACCGCACTGCGAGGATCCACCGCGAGGAGCTGGGCCACGGTCAGCAGCCCGGCGACGAGGGCGCTGGTCCACAGCACGCTCGACGTGGACATCACGTCGGTGAGGAGGATCATCAGGACCCCGAAGGCGTAGATGACCCAGCGGACCTTCTCGATGGATCCGGACAGCACACCCTGGAGCCCCTCGGGCATCCGGCCGCTGATCTCGGCCAGGCCGCGGTTCAGGTGCCCGGTCACGTACCGAGCGGAGGACGTCCGGCCGCTGAGCCAGCCAGCCAGGATGATGACCAGGCCCAGGACGCCGATCGCCTTGATCCCCTCCATCAGGTAGAGGAACAGGGTGCTCCAGAAGACCGACGAGGCAGGAGCGAAGACGGTGTTCGCCAGCTGATCGACGAAGGCCGTCTCGCCGGCGTTCATCGCCTGCGTCAGGACGATGGCGGATGCGGTCAGGGTGATGCCGACTGCTACGGCCGTGCGAGCCCGGCGACGCGCCAGCCACACCGACAGGGCGAAGAGCACGGCCACCAGCAGCGGGAGGAAGATCAGCGTGGGTGACGCGAGGCTGTAGATGAAGCGCAGCTGCGCAAGCGCCGGGGCCTCGGCAAGAACGATCGTCCTGTCGTTGTCCGGGATGGTGATGTTCGCCGCAGCCGAGATGCCCTGGTCGACCAGGAAGGTCTGCACGTCGCCGAGCAGGCTGCTGATGTCGAGGGTGACCTTGTCCCCGTCGAGGTAGAGCGTGTCGTTCTGCTCGCCGTCGAGGATGAGGACGACACCCTTCTGCAGAGCGGTGTTGAGCTGGATCCACACCTTCTGGAAGGCATCGGATGCAACGAATCGGTCGACGAGTGCTGCGATCGCACTGTTCACGCCCGCGGCGATGGGGGCGGAGAGGTTCTGGACGACGGGACGGTCAGGGAACAGCCCGGTGAGCAGGTCATCTACCTGCTTCTGGGTGTCGACCTTGTCGATGACGGCCGTCGAGATGGCGTCGGCGATGGCCTCCTGCACCTCGGGCGAGGCGGCCAGCGGTCCCACCGTCTCGATGTAGCGCGTGGAGTCGATGACGGTGCGGTGTCCCCAGTGCCCGACCAATGCGGGGATGGTGATGACAGCGGCGAGAACGAAGATGATCAGGGAGGCGATCGACCGCGCCCCCCAGCGCTTGTGCTCTGACATGTGTGCCTCTCGTCGCCCGCGAAGCCCGTCCGCAGCCGTATTGATGATCAACTACCGGATGGGACTCTACGGGTCCGGAAGCTCAGGTACCACAAGGCTGCGGTTATCAGTCCCAATCCCATGACCGCGTAGAGGACCGGGGTCTGACCGCTCGTCGGGGAGACCAGGGCCATCACGACGATCCCGGACACGAGGCAGACGTTCACGATCATGTCGAACAGGGAGAACACGCGACCCAGATGATCGTCGGGGATCAGCCGCTGGACCAGGGTGTCGGAGCAGACCTTGACGCCCTGCCCGGCAACGCCGAACGAGAACGCCCCGATCAGGAGCACCGGGAAGCTCGGCATCATGGCGCCCGCGATGATGAGGGCGGTGCCCACCGTGCCGGCCTGGATCATCAGGGCAGACGACCACGTCACCTCGCTCCAGCGGCGCGTGGCCGCGGGGGTGAGGATCGCGCCGAGCAGTGCCCCGACTGCCGCGGCTGCCGTGAGCATCGTGAACTTCTCGAGTGCGGCATCCGCCTCGCTCATGACGTGGAAGGTGGTGCGAACCAGCAGCAGTCCGCCGGCTGTCAGCAGCCCGAACGCCACCCGATTGGCTCCGACCACGGCAATCGCGCGACCAGCCTGTGCATGCTGCTTCAGAACGCGAACACCGTCGACGAGGCCTAGGGCGATCCCGACCACGGAGTCCGACGGGCGGGTGCCATCCGGTCCCAGCCGGTCCCGGCCGAGAAGCAGGGCTGTCATGCCTGCCAGGGCGAATATGGCGGCCGCAGCCAGCAGGACGACCTCACTGCCGCCGTCGCCGCCCCCGATCAGCATGCGCAGCGTCACCCCCGCGCCGGCGCCGAGTGCAGCCATGATCGTCCCGGACGTCGGCGTCAGGGCGTTCGCGGTCACGAGGTTCGGCCCCTGCACGACGTGCGGAAGTGACGCGGAGAGACCGGCGAGGACGAACCTGCCGACCCCCAGCACGACGAGAACAGCCAGGCCCAGGGCAGGACCGTCGTTCCCCACGGCCACGAGAGCAATGATGGGCAGTGTCAGGAGGGCCTTCAGAAAGTTGGCTCGGACGAGCACCGAGCGTCGACGCCATCGGTCCAGCAGGACTCCCGCGAACGGACCCACGATCGAATAGGGCAGCAGCAGGATCGCGAATGCGGCCGCAACCTTCACCGCATCTGGCTGGCGCTCGGGTGAGAAGAGCACATAGGTGGCGAGTGCGGCCTGCAGCAGGCCGTCGCCGAACTGACCGATCAGTCGAACGGAGTAGAGGAGACGGAAATCCCGGGTGGCGAGCAGTTGGCGCAAGGCCGGCAACGCCACCATGGTGCCGACGGTATCCCTACGACGCGACACGAGGGGCACCGTCGTCGATATGGTCCTCGTCATGGCTCAGGACAAGGGCGGATCCAAGAGCGTCGGCCTCGTCAGCGCGGTGGCCCTGGGGATCGGCGGCATGGTCGGAGCAGGCCTGTACTCGATGCTCGGGCTCGCCAGTGAGCACGCAGGCACCTGGCTGCCGCTGGCCTTCCTCGTCGGAGCCCTCGCTGCGGCGTTCTCCGTGTACTCCTACGCCAAACTGGGAGCCGTGTTTCCGTCGGCCGGCGGACCTGCCAACTTCACCCTGCAGGGCTTCGGCCACACGCTGACCGCCGGTGGCATAAACGTCTTCCAGTACCTGGCCTACCTGATCGCCGCTGCCCTGTATGCCGCGAGCTTCACCGAGTACGTCGGCGCGCTCGCCGGTGACGCCCTGCCGGTGTGGGCCGCCCGTGCGATCGGTGTTGGCGTCGTCATCGTCTTCGCGCTGGTGAACCTGCTGGGCACGTCCGTCGTCGGCCGGGCGGAGTCGGTCGCCATCGCCCTCGTCGTCCTGACTCTCGTGGCGTTCGTCATCGGCGGATCACTCAAGGCCGAGCCCAGTCGCCTGTTCGGAACGGACGGCAGCATCCTGGGCGTCGCCGTGGCGGCCGGACTCCTCTACGTGAACTTCCAGGGCTTCGGTGTGGTCACGAATGCCTCGGGGGCGATGGCGAAGCCGCAGAAGGAGCTCCCGCGAGCGCTGTTCATCGCGCTCAGTGTCGTGACGGTCATCTACCTGGCGATCAGCACCCTCGTCGTCATGCTCGTCCCCCTCGCGACGATGAAGACGGACGCAGGCCATGTTCTGGCCGACGCCGGTCGTGTGATCGCGGGAAGCACCGGGTTCGTAGTGGTCAGCATCTCGGCACTTCTGGCGACCGCCGCGGCCGTCAACGCGACGATCTTCGCAGCGTCGAACATCGCGGCTGACATCTCCGAGGAGAAGGAGGTGTCAGCCTTCCTGTCCCGCATCGTCCTGCGCCGCGTGTCGGTGGCCCTGCTGTTCTCCGCGGGCGTCGTCTCGGTGCTCGTCGTGGTCTTCCCCCTGTCGATCGTCGGCCAGATGGCGTCGCTGGGCTTCCTCCTCGTATACGCCGCCATCACGATCGGCCACATCCGAATCCGAGCCAAGACGGGGGCCAGGCTCTGGATCCTGGTCGGGGCGGTCGTGGTCAACCTGGCCCTGTTCACGCTGCTCATGGTGAACTCACTGACGTCCGCCCCGGCGAGTGCCGTCGCAATGGTGGTCGCGATCGTGCTCGCCTTCGGCCTTGAGTACATCTACCGTCGCCGCAGCGCCCCCTCGACTGCGCGAACGTAGAATCTCCCCATGGCTGCGCCCCGCAAGACCGCGATCCGGGGCACGATTGCCCGCGGAGCCCCCGCGCCCAGGAAGCAGCGCTCGGCGCCGATGGGTGAGCCCGAGCAGGTTGCCCACCCCGACCGACCCAGGTCGGTCATCGACCATGCACTCGACCGTCGAGCGGCTCTGCGCCGACTCTTCCGCGGCGGAATGCTCGACTCGGACCTGTGCGACGCCGACCCGTATCTGCTGAAGGCGGCGAAGTTCCACGGGGAGCCAGCCGGCCAGAACTGCCCGGCCTGCCGCGACGCAGGGCTGATGACCGTCACCTATGTCTACGGAGATGAACTGGGTCCCTACTCCGGGCGCATTCGCAAGGCCGAGGACCTCCCCCGGATGGCCTTCGACTTCGGTGCGTTCAACGTCTACGTGGTCGAGGTCTGCCAGCAGTGTCACTGGAACTTCCTGCTGCGCACCTATGTGCTGGGCGACGGCGTGCCGCGCCGTGCCCTGCCCACTCCTCGTGATCTCCTTGACTAGTCCCGTCGCTGTGGGCTGACCTGGTTCACGCTTCCCCCCGAGACATGAGGATCATCCGTGCCCGACAACAACCGCCGGCCGCCCGCGAAGGCGAGTGCATCCCGGTCGTCGTCGAAGCCACGCACCCGTAAGCCTGCGCCTCGCAAGGCAGCTCCCCGCAAGCGGCACTGGCTGCGGTGGCTCATCATCATCGCGATCCTGCTGGCCGGGGCTGCTGTCGGCATCTTCGCCATCCTGCTGGCCCGCACGACCGTCCCGTCGCCGAACGATGTCGTCACCCAGCAGGCCACCGTCGTCTACTGGGCCGACGGCAAGCGCGAAATCGGACGCCTCGGCGACTCCACTCGCAGGTCCGTCGCCCTTGACGACGTTCCCCTGTACGTCCAGCAGGCGATCCTCTCCGCCGAGGACCGTGACTTCTACGAGCACGGGGGCATCTCCCCGGTGGGCATCGTCCGCTCGGTCTGGAACAACGTGACGGGCGGTGCCACTCAGGGTGCGTCCACGATCACGCAGCAGTATGCGAAGAACGCCTTCCTGTCGCAGGAGCGATCCTGGGAACGGAAGGTGCGCGAGGCGCTGCTGGCCACGAAGCTGGAAACACTGGTCTCGAAGGACGAGATCCTCGAGAACTACCTGAACACCATCTACTTCGGTCGCGGCGCAGACGGCATCGAGGCGGCATCGATCGCCTACTTCGGTGTGCCGTCCAGTGAGCTCACCCTCGAGCAGGGTGCTGTCCTCGCGGCGATCATCAAGTCCCCCAGCGACATGGCAGAACAGGACGGCCTTGCTCGCCTGAAGGGACGCTGGGCCTATGTGCTCGACGGCATGGCGGAGCGCGGCTGGATCACCGAGCGTGAACGCAGGCAGGCGACGTTCCCTGAGCTCCGGGAGGTTCAGGCCAGGGACCGGCTCGGTGGTCAGACCGGCTTCCTGCTGACCATGGTCGAGTCCGAGCTCATCGACCTCGGCTTCGACGAGACGGAGATCCAGCGAGGAGGCCTGCGGATCACGTCGACGTTCGAGCGCAAGGCACAGCGCGGGGCCCAGACGGCCGTCCGCAAGGCCGGACCCACGAGCGGCACCGATGGCCTGCGCATCGGTCTGGCGTCCGTACGGCCCGGAACAGGAGAGATCGTTGCCATCTATGGCGGACGCAACTTCATCGATGACCAGATCAACAACGCGACGCGCCAGTTCGCCCAGGCGGGCTCGACGTTCAAGCCGTTCGCGCTGACCGCGGCCACCGAGCAGGGCATCCCCATGAACTCACTGTGGGACGGGGACTCCCCCGCCACAGTGAACGGCTACACGTTCACCAACTACGGCGACAAGTCCTACGGCCTGGTCACGTTGCTGCAGGCGACCGAGGACAGCATCAACTCCGCCTACGTCCAACTCGAGTCCGAGGTGGGGGTCGAGCAGGTGGCCGACGCGGCGGTGCGGGCGGGTGTTCCGTTCGATGCTCCGGGGATGAACCTCGATGCTCTCGATCTCACGTTCGTGCTGGGCACCGCATCACCGTCGGCGCTCGACATGGCCAATGCCTACGCCACCTTCGCGGCCGAGGGAACCCGCGCCTCGCCCTATGTCGTGTCCAGGGTCGAGGGATCGAACGGCGGACTTCTCTACGAGGCGACCGCGACGACGAATTCGGCGTTCGAGCCGGATATCGCCAACACCGTCTCCTATGCGCTGAACAAGGTGGTCACCAACGGAACGGCCTATGCCGCTCTCAAGCTCGGACGTCCGGCTGCGGCAAAGACGGGTACGACGGACGACAACAAGTCCGCGTGGTTCGTCGGCTACACGCCGGAGCTCGCGACAGCGGTGTTCATGACGAAGGAGGATGCCAACGGCATCCCGATCTCCATGTCCGGCACTGGTGGTCTCACGACCGTGACGGGCGGATCGTTCCCCGCTGCGATGTGGACCCAGTACATGGCCCGAGCACTTGATGGCCAGCCGGTGATGGACTTCCCAGCGCCGCCCGACGGTGTGGACCTCCCGGTCGACTGCCCTACGTCCATCTCATTCGAGGGCGAGGAGGTGCCGGCGGGCTGTCCGACTCCGGAGGTCATCCCGGAGTTCTCCAACGACTTCGGCACGCCAGAGCCCAGTGACATCTTCGGCGGTGAGGGCGACATCGTGCCCGAGGCGACGCCGACCGATGAGGTGATCACCCCTGAGCCATCGTTGAGTCAGTCACCGGATGGCTCGGTCTTCGATCCCTCGCCGGAGTCCACGGAGTTCGCCCCTGAGCCCGTGGACGAGGCACGGCCCCAGTGAGCGGATCCACACCGTTCGTCCTCCCATCCGACGACGACGCCATCGTCGGATCGTCGACGGAGATGATCGGTGGCCGTCCGGGTCGCTGGGCCCGCATCGGTCGTGGCGCCTGGACTCCCCTGCGCGTGCTCGTCGGGATCGCGACGGTTTCGTACCTCGTCGGCTACGTCCTGGACCTGTCCTGCCGTGCTGAAGGATGGGCGTCACCGCAGCGCTACGAGCACCTCTGCTACACCGACATCAGCCCGCTCTACGCACTGCGCGGATTCGCGGAGGGGCTCATCCCCTACCTGCAGCCGATGGCTGACGGTCAGCACCTGGAGTATCCGGTCCTGACGGGTGCCTTCATGTGGATCGCGGCTCTCGTGACGACGCCCGTCGCTGCACTCACGCAGATCGACAGTGCCACGGCCTTCTTCGACGTCAACGTGGTGCTGCTGTTCGTCGCCTTCCTGGCCACGGTGATCGCGACCGCCCTTACGGTGCGCAGGCGACCGTGGGACGCGGCGATGGTGGCTCTCGCGCCGACCATGATCCTCGGGGCGACCATCAACTGGGACCTGCTCCCGTTGGCGTTCATCGGTTTCTCGCTGCTGGCGTGGTCGCGCAGGCACCCCTTCGCCGCCGGTGTGTTCCTGGGCCTTGCGGTCGCGGCGAAGTTCTATCCCGTGCTGCTGCTGGGCGGATTCCTGCTGCTGTCGCTGCGCAGTGGCAGGTGGCGGGCGCTCGGTGCCCTGGTCGGTGGGACGACCCTGTCGTGGCTCGCGGTGAATATTCCCGTGATGGTGGCGAACTTCGACGGCTGGAGCTTCTTCTACCGGTTCAGCCAGGAGCGTGGTGAGGACTTCGGGTCACTGTGGTTCGCGCTGTCGCAGGGTGGCGTTGCGCAGGTACCGCCCGAGCGGCTGAACATGATGGCGACGGGACTGTTCGTGCTCCTGTGCATCGCGATCGGGGTGCTCGTTCTGACCGCCCGTCGACGCCCTCGACTGGCGAGCGTCCTGTTCCTGATCGTCGCCGCCTTCGTCCTCACGAACAAGGTCTACTCGCCGCAGTACTCGCTGTGGCTGATCCCGTTGGCGGTGATGGCCAGGCCGCGCTGGAGCAGCTTCCTGGTCTGGCAGGCGGGGGAGGTCGTCTACTTCGTCGCGATCTGGTGGTTCCTGGCGGGGTACGGGGTCGACGACGCGCAGGCGCTGAACGGCCAGGAGTACTCGATCGCGATCCTGATCCGCCTGCTGGCCACGATCTACTTCGTCGCGCTCGTCGTGCAGGACATGCTGGCGCCGCGCTACGACCCGGTGCGGACGGACGGCGAGCCGGAGGACGAGGACGACCCGGGCGGCGGCGTGTACGACGGCGCCCCGGACAGGTTCACCCTCCGCCGCCCCTAGCCCCGCGCAATCCGATGCCTGGCCCTGTGTCGGGGTGTTACGCGAAGCGAGACCCCGACACAGGGCCAGGCATCGGTCAGGTGAGTCCGACGACTGCGTCGAAGCGCGAGGTCGTGAACCGCACGTCGGCATCGAGTCGATCGCCGACCGCGGGCACCACGACTCCTGCCGGGAGCCACACCATGGACACATGCTGGTGCGGCGGCTCGGCGAACCACCGCTGCCTGCCCTGCCACCGAAACGGAGAGAGTGCGCGACCGGCGGCATCAAGGGCACCCGTTCCCGCGGTGACCACCCGCTGACGCACGGACGCTGCTGGGGTCGGTGCCGAGAGACCGATGCCGTGCGAGGTGCCTCCGGAGACGACGACGAGAGTGCCGTCCTTGGGTCCCGTGCGCTGCCGGTAGCCGACATGGGCTCCGGTGGGCAGCGGATGCACCGCGAGCACCGTGCCGGTGGCGTGGAGAGCCGAGCGGTCACCGAGCCACAGCCGCGTGCCGGATCGCAGGCGCACGACGGCGTCTGGCGCGGAGGTGACGACGGCAGCCAGTTCGGAGTCATCGAGGTGGGACACCCACACCCGGCACTCGGGGGAGTTGTGACCCGACCACACGGCTGTCTCCGCCTGCCACAGTCCGGCCCAGCGCACCACTTCGCGGACCTTCGCGCTGCCGAGGTTCACGCCGCGGGGGTCGACCTCGTCGGCCGGCTGGGCGATCGGCAGGTGCACCGTCAGGCCCTCGATCAGGATCCGGCCGCGGGCCATGGCCTCGCGTATCCGAGAGTCGCCGAGAACGCGGAGCAACTCGGCCTCGTCCATCCCGAATCGGTGGAGTGACGTCTGGGCCTCGAGCACTGCACGGACGGATCCGTCACCCTCGGCCAGTGACAGCAGCGATTCCGCCGACGAGATCGTCCGGATGACGCGGCCGGCGTGAAGCGCCTGACCGACTCCCCACCACGCCTCGGAAGCGATGGGGTCACGCGGCTCGTACGGCTCGAGCACGATGATGTCGTGGGTGCCCTGGGCAGCAACATCCCCGACTTCGAAGACGGTGCCCACCGCGATGGTGTCGGCGCCCAGTCGGACGGCCTCCGATGTCAGGCGCGCCTGACCCAGCCCGTAGCCGTTTCCCTTGATGACCGGGACGATAGGCGCACCAGCCGAGCGGACAACAGTCGTGGCCACAGCATCCTGATGGTCCCGCCACCTCTGTGCGTCGACCGTCAGTGCGAATGCCATGGATCAGCCCTTTCGTGACTGGTAGGCGCGGAATCCCCGCGCCCACAGTGATCGCAGGGTGAGATCCCACTCGCCCACGTACTCCTGTGCGTACCCACCGGTGCCCACCTTGAACTGGATGAGTCCTTGCAGGTGGTGGGACGGGTCCAGCGTGTCAGCGATCCCGCGCAGGTCGTAGGTCCGACACCCGAGTTCGTGAGCGTCGGTGATCATCCGCCACTGCAGGGCGTTGGACGGGCGCACGTCGCGATCGGCGGAGGTGGAGGCGCCGTAGGAGTACCAGGCATGATCGCCGACCACGACCATGAGGGTGGCTGCGGCGACGTGGCCGTCGTGGTGGGCCAGGTACAGCCGCAGGTGCTCGCCATGGGAGTTGAGGGAGTCCCACATCCGCTCGAAGTAGGCCAGGCCACGCGGGGTGAAGTGGTCGCGGGCCGCGGTCTCGACATAGACGGGATGGAACGCCGCGAGGTCATCGCGTGTGCCCCGGGTGACGTCGACGCCCGCCTTCTCGGCCTTGCGGATGTTGCGCCGCCACAGCTGGTTGAAGCCGGCGAAGACGTCGTCCAGGGTGCGATCGGCGAGCGGCACCTGGAAGACGTATCGCGGCTGGACATCGCCGAAGCCGGCACCTCCGGATGCCTCCTGCTCCCAGCCAAGGTCACGCAGGCGCTGGACGAGGTGCGCGGCCTGCTCACTGCTCCAGTCCGGCTCCACGACAGACAGCCGGTCAGGGGCCGCCGGATCGTCGGCCCGGGCGGCCAGGGCGGCCTTGATCGTCGTGGAATCCCAGCGCCTCGAGGCGACCGGCGGCCCCATCTTCACCTGGAAGGCGCCACGCGCGCGGCAGTGCGCGGCGAGGGGGGTGAGCCACTCAGACAGCGAGGCGGACGGGTGCTCGGTGCCGAGCCAGTCGATGTCCGGGCCCTCGGGCAGATAGGCGAGCGACCGCTGCGGCAGTTTGGGCACCGGTCGGTAGAGCACCAGGCCTGCCCCGACGAGTCGCGAGCCCAGGAACCAGCCGAGGGATTCATGACGCCAGCCGGCCTTGACCTCGCCCCACTCGGGGAGCTGAAGGAACGAGACCGACGGGCGCGAGGAGATCCAGGCACGGTGCTGGTCGCCCGTGATGGCGCGGACAGTGAGCGTCACGAGTTCACCCTAGGCGGTCGCCGACCTCGATCAACCGCCCCGCACCGGCGTCACTTGTGGCTGACCTGCCATTCGGCCTGCGTCATTCGTGGCTGGATCAGAGTGCCCCGTTCCAGCCACGCCTGACGCCGATGAAGGTGGGCCGCCTAGTCCGTGAGGTCGACGACGACGGGGGCGTGATCCGACGCACCCTTGCCCTTGCGGGCCTCCCGGTCGATCCATGCATCACTCACCCGATCGACGAACGGTGGATTTGCGTAGACGAGGTCGATCCGCATTCCCCAGCCGCGGTGAAGGGCACCGTTGCGGTAGTCCCAGAAGGTGTACGGCTCACCCTTCAGCGCCCGGGGCATGACATCCGAGAGGCCGGTGGCCCGCAGGTCGGCCAGCGCAGCGCGCTCGGCGGGCGTGACGTGAGTGGAGTCGCTGAACAGCGAGATGTCC
>Ga0181563_10000387_pt1 | contig 41456 bp, 26 predicted proteins | sample 011ome_25_FD_133759 | JGI IMG/M metagenome (GOLD analysis project Ga0181563, IMG submission 133759) | Coastal salt marsh microbial communities from the Groves Creek Marsh, Skidaway Island, Georgia - 011512CT metaG (megahit assembly) | ecosystem: Environmental > Aquatic > Marine > Intertidal...
AACGGCCGACGACCTCGCCTTTTTCGAGAAGAAGATTCGGCCGGCTTTCGTCAAGCACTGCTACGAGTGCCATTCGGAAGAGGCCAATAAGCGAAAGGGCGGATTGTGGCTCGATCGCAAAGCAGGTTGGGAGGTCGGCGGTGACACTGGGCCAGCTGCCATTCCAGGGGATGTCGATGGCAGTTTGCTGATCGAGACGATTCGCTACCACGATCCTGATCTCGAGATGCCACCGGATGGAAAAATGCCCGACTCCGTCATTGCTGATTTCGAGGAGTGGGTTCGACGTGGTCTGCCAGATCCGCGAACTGAGCGATCCATGCAGCTCAAGCCTGACGGGATGTCGTTGGAAGAGGGCCGCGAATTCTGGTCCTTTCGACCTCGGGAAAGTGATTTCGGAGAGCGTAAGGAAATCGATCACTTCATCGACGCGAAACTTCTTGATGCAGGAATCGAACCAGAACCCTCTGCTTCGCCTTTGCAACGGCTGCGTCGGGCGCGGATTGATCTGACGGGTCTACCGCTGAGTCTGGCTGAGCAGGACGAATTTGCTGCCGACCCATCGCTGGAAAAGTGGGCGGAGATGGTTGATCGCTGGCTTGCTGATCCTGCTTTTGGAGAGACCTGGGGGCGCCACTGGCTCGATATTGTACGCTATGCCGACTCCAGTGGCGGTGGACGGGCCATGCCTTTGCCTGATGCATGGAGGTTTCGCGACTACGTGATCGATTCGTTCAGTGATGACAAACCTCTCGACGAACTCATCACGGCTCACATTGCCGGTGACTTGCTGAAATGGGAAGACTTTGGAGAGCGTTCTGAGAATTTGACCGCAACGGGTTTCCTCGTGCTCGGACCCCACAACTATGAGAATCAAAACAAGGAAGAGTTGAATTTTGAAATCGTTGACGAGCAGATGGACACGATCAGCCGCGCCTTCCTCGGCTTGTCCTTTGGTTGCGCCCGATGTCACGATCACAAATTTGATCCGATTCCGACTCGCGATTACTACGCGATGGCCGGGATTTTCCTGAGCACGGACTTTGTGACCCACTCCAACGTCTCGAAGTGGCATACCGAGCCGATTCCTCCCACTGAGGAGGCTAGGGCTGCGTTGGCGGCTCATCAGGTAGCCACCAAAAAGAACAACGCCGAAGTCGACGATCTGAAAAAGGCTCTCGCTGAACTCGGAGTCGGCACGGGCGGCAACAAAGGTAGTGTCAATCCGCAATCGCTTAAAGGAATCGTCCTCGATGATACCGAGGCGACGCTTGTCGGAGAATGGCAAAGCTCCACCAGTGTAGCCCGATGGGTAGGGGCTCATTACATCCATGACCGAAATGAGCCGGGCGTTGAAAAATCAGTTCGTTTTGAGACCTCGGTGGAGAAAAGCGGCACGTATGAGCTTCGCGTTTCGTGGGCGAATGGACAGAATCGAAGCACGGATGTGCCGATTGAAGTGATTACGAAGGCGAAGAAGGAAACCCATTCCATCAACCAGCGAGCTCGTCCATCGATTGATGGGATCATGGAGAGCCTCGGAACCTACTCCCTGAAAAAAGGAGAAACGGTGTCGGTGACGATTCGAAATAAGAGGGGACAAAGTGGAGTCGTGATCGCTGATGCCGTACAGTGGCTAACGGAGGGCTTTTCGCCTCCGAAAGCGGCTGATCCCGATTCGGAGGCGAAAATCAAGGAGTTGCAGCAAAAACTCTCGAAAGCAGAAGCGGAGCAGAATCGACTGAAAAAAGAAGCTCCGGCTGCTCCGCGTGCGATGGCTGTGGTTGATGCCAATCCGGAGAAGATTGGGCCAACCGAAATTCGCATTCGTGGAGTAGAAGAAAGCCGTGGGGAGATTGCACCTCGCGGTGTGCTTGAAGTGGCTTCGTTTGCTCCCGTTGAAATCCCCGAGGGCCAGAGTGGTCGTCTAGAATATGCCAAATGGGTTGTTGATTCGCGTAATCCTCTGACGGCGCGTGTCCTAGCTAATCGCATCTGGCTGAAACTGATGGGACAGGGACTGGTTCGCAGTGTCGACAACTTTGGAGTCACAGGCGAGACCCCGACTCATCCTGCGCTGCTCGATTTTCTGGCGAATCGGCTCGTGGAAAAGGGCTGGTCGACCAAAGCACTTGTTCGCGAAATCATGATGTCTGAGGTCTATTCTCGCGCCACTGGATCGGGAAGGGGTCCCGGGGCGGAATTTGATGCTGACAATCGACTCTATTGGCGAGCCCACCTGCGGCCGCTTCCTGCCGAAGCTTTGCGCGACACGATGTTGAGTTTATCTGGCGAACTCGATGAGAAAGGCGGAGGGCCAGCTCTGCCTCTGGGATTCAAGAGTGAGTTTGGCCACCAGTTCACCACGAAACGCCGTAGCGTCTACGTTCCGGTGTTCCGCAATTCCGGGCACGAGTTACTCTCCGTTTTCGACTTTGCCAATCCGAATTTCGCGGTCGGAAAACGTTCGCGCAGCACCTTGCCGACGCAGGCTCTTTACTTGACGAACAGTCCTATCGTTCACGAACGGGCTACTGCAGCATCAAAAGGAATTGTCGCGGAAGTCAGTGATGATGAGGCCCGTCTCACGGCCATGTTTCGAAAGACGATTGGTCGTCCTCCCAGTGCCAGTGAAGTCGCTCTTGCGAAAAACTTTCTCAGTGAAAATGAAGATGAAATGGGAGCCTGGGCCGCGCTACAGCGGGCATTGTTTGCTTCCGTTGATTTCCGTTTTTTGCGATAATTAAAAGAACTACCGAATCTGATTCGATCATGGAACAACCCTTGCGAGATACAGCCCAATTTTATCGAGGACTTTCCCGCCGCGATTTGCTCAAATCCACAGCTTGTGGATTTGGTAGCCTTGCTTTCTCGGCAATGGCCTCGCAGGCAGCTCCCGTTGTCGCTCCGCGAGCGAAGCGGGTGATCTTTCTTTTTATGCAGGGTGGGCCATCCCAGGTGGATACTTACGACTATAAGCCGGAACTGTTTCAGGCGCATGGAAAGGAGGTGGAGTTTCACGTTCCCCGTTCCCGCAAGCGCGAGAACAAGCCGGTCATGAAGCCACTGTGGGACTTCAAGCGATATGGTCAGTGCGGTCGCTGGTCTTCCTCTCTTTTCCCAGAGGTGGCTCAGCACGTAGACGACTTGTGCTTTATCCATTCGATGCACACCGAGGGCGTTGCACACGGTCCCGCGACTTTGTTCCTTCATACCGGAGCGACCAATCTGATCCGCCCGTCGATGGGGGCCTGGGTCAGTTATGGGCTCGGCGCGGAAAACGAAAACCTTCCCGCCTTTGTCACTGTGAACCCGCCAGCCAACAAGGGTGGTCCGCGAAACTACAGCAATGCGTTCCTTCCTGCCTTTCACCAGGGAACCGTTCTCGGGCAGCCGGGCAACATGAGCGCGCCGCCGGAGATTCGGAATCTCCAGAGTCCACTAGATTCGGACGCTGTCCTTCGGGAACACGATTTTCTGGACCAACTGAACCGGCTCCAGGTTGGGGACTCGACGAATACCGTTCTCGATGGAGTGATCCGAAGTCACGAGCTGGCCTGGAGAATGCAGACGCATGCTTCTGAGGTGGTCGACATCGACAGGGAGAATCGGGCGACGCGTGACCTTTACGGAATCGGAAACGACACGACCGATGGATTTGGCCGCCAGTGTCTCGCCGCTCGTCAGCTCGCGGAGGCCGGCGTGCGCTTCATTCAGGTGAGTCACTGCGACAACGGATCGAATCCCAAGTGGGATCAGCATAGTAAGATGCCGAAACACGAAGGACTCGCTCAGGAGGTGGATCGACCGATCGCCGGACTGCTCGCAGATCTCAAGCGGCGCGGGCTGCTGGAGGATACTCTCGTCTGGTGGGGCTCGGAATTCGGGCGCACACCGTTTTCTCAGAATAACGACGGTCGGGATCACAACCCGCGAGGATTCACGACTTGGCTCGCCGGAGGCGGCGTAAAACCCGGCTTCGCCTACGGGTCTACGGATGAGTTTGGTTTCGCCGCCGTGGAAAACAAAGTCCACATGCACGATCTCCACGCGACCATTCTGCATGCCCTGGGGTTAGACCACGAAAAGCTGACCTACAGCCACGCCGGCCGCGATTTCCGCCTCACCGACGTGCACGGACGCGTCGTTGAGGAGATCTTTGCGTAGCGTTCCGGGGCTGTAAAGCGGCTATCGACAGAGCTGGGAGGTTTTGTGTAAAAAACCACCATGCATCGACCATTTCTCGTCTCCTTTTCTCTTCTTCTTCTCATCTCTCTTCCGCTGCTTGCGCAGGATGCGATGCCGAAGTCAGCGGAAAAAGCTGGTGGCAAAGCTGAGGCTAAATCAGCTCCCAAGGCTGCAGCTAAGGCAAAAGCGAGACGGGCTCCGATCAAACCGAAGGAAGCAGCTTATCTCTTCGTCGGTGAAGTCGAGCGCATCGGTAACCCTAGCAGGCAGGCTGACCTTCCTGCTGCTGTGTCGAAAGATGGAAGGATCTTCATTGCTCACCTAGAATGGGACGGTGCGTCTGATGACGTCGTCCTTGCTGAGTCAGGTCAGGGAAATGTCACCACTCTCGCATCCGGCGGTGTGTTTCATGCTCCGGCTATCGCGATAGATGGAGCAGGGAAGGTCTGGGTCGCCTGGGGAGTCACTCGAGATGACACCACGGTCGATCTCGTTGCTCGTTCTCTTTCTGATGGCGAGCTCGGCGACGAAATCACCCTGGCTGATAGTGAAGCGGCAGAGGCATTTGTTGTCGGAGGAACGGACTCGAATGGTCGTGTTTGGTTTGCATGGCAGTCGATGAGAAATGGAAAGGCCGACATTTACGCTCGCAAGATCGATTCGGACTCGGGTGAGTTGTCTGAAGAGATCGCGATTGCGACGGGAGAGGGAGGTAACTGGGAGCCGCGGCTCGAATTCGACACGGAAGGCAATACTTGGGTTCTCTACGATAGTTCCCTCGGCAATGAGTTTAATCTCAATCTTGCCAAGGTGAGTCCTGACAAAACCATCGACACATTTCCCATTGGGCACACCCATCGATATGAAGCTCGTGGCAGTCTTGCCCTCGACGCTGATGGCGCGGGCCTCTGGATTGCCGGCGAGCGCGGTCGCGTTCGCTGGGGGCTCGATGCACGGGGTCATGGAAATACGACCGGGCTCAATGCGCATAAGGAAATTCTCTTTGGTCATTTTGATTTTGCGTCAGGAGAATTTTCGGAGATCCCGCTCGGACCTGCGGGAATGGCGGGTAATCCGGTGAATCTTCCCGATGTCGGACTGGGCGCGAGCGGAGATCCCTGGGTTGCCTATCGCTATTTTGATCGAGTTCTCTGGCGCGTTGCGGTGACGAGTTATCGGAGAGCAGGTAAAAGCTGGAGCTCCCGTCGGCGGCTTGAGGGAGGTAGTTATGGACAGGACCGCAGGGCCACTTTTCTCACTGGGAAAGTCCCGACCGGTGATGTTCGCATTGTTTGGGCCTCCGATGGGCGTGCCACGAAAAAGCATGAAGTCTCTGGCGTTTTTATCGCTTCGCTCAAAGGTGCCAGCAAAATGCCGGATGCGACAGTTCCCGGCGCGCCGAAGGATCTATCCAGCGAACCTTTCGCCGCGTCGCTGGCAACGCCGGAACGCCCCGGCGATGACAGACATGTTTGGAAAGTCGGCGATCAGGAATTCGGGCTCTACTGGGGAGACCTGCATCGACACACCGATGTCTCGAATTGCCGGACGGGATTTGACGGGACGATCGTGGAGCACTTTCGCTACGCCTACGACATCGCGAAGCTCGATTTCCTGGGAACGTCCGATCACACCGATGTTGGCAAGTTTTATCACCCCTACGAGTGGTGGCATAACCAGCGCATGCATGATGCATTGCACAGTCCGAGGCGCTTCAATTCCATCTATGTCTACGAGCGCGAGCAGCGCTGGCCGTGGGGTCACCGCAATGTCGTTTTTGCGCAGCGAGGCGGACCGGTTGTCTACATCAATCGGAAGCTGTATCGCGAGTCCCCGTGGCAGGACGCTCTCCCTGTGAAAGTCGGAGTGGGGGAGATCACGCCAATGGAACTCTGGGATCTGCTTCGTCGGTATGAGAAACCCGTCGCGTTGATCAGTCACACCGGCGCCACCGGGATGGGCACGGACTGGTCGAAGTATGAAAAGATCGATCACGCCAGCGAGAATCTCGTCGAAATATTCCAGGGTGCCCGAGTCAGTTATGAAGGCGAGGGCGCACCACAGCCCACTGCGGGCCTCAAGCCAGGGGAGGATTACACCGTGAACGGGGACGCAGATGCCACACCGCCTGAGCCAATCGTCGACTTCGGGAAATTTAAAGCGGGAACCTACCAGAACGCTCTTGAGCTGGGAAGAAAGCTAGGCGTTTTTGCGAGCTCGGATCACATTTCCCAGCACGTCAGCTACGGCGGAGTATTCTGCAGAGAGTTTGATCGTGAGGGAATTATCGAGGGATTCGACGAGCGGAGAACGATTGCGGCGACGGACAAGATCTATCTGAATTTCACCTGTAATGGGGAACCGTTAGGGTCGGAAATCGTGACAAAGGGAGATCCAAAGTTATGGCTGCGAGTCGATGGAACTGCAAGGCTGAAGCGCGTCACCATCGTACGGAATGAGAAGAGCTGGGAGGTGTTCGATAAAATCGATGGGACCGATTTTGAAGAAAGCGTCGAGGATGACTCCATGTTGGAGGGCGAAAACCGCTACTACATTCGTGTCGAGCAGGAAGATGGAAACATGGCCTGGTCCTCACCAGTTTGGGTGACTCGGGAGTGAGCCTATCAAAACTCCGGCCAATCGTGCTTCGGATATCGTCCCCGTAACTGCGAACGCACTGCCGGATAGCTTCCTTTCCAGAACCCAGCCAAGTCCTCGGTCACTTGAACGGGGCGGTGGTTGGGGCCGAGGATTTCTATGACGACGGGGACACGTCCTTCGCAGATGGTGGGGCGGTCTTCCAGCCCGAAGATTTTCTGGATCAGCAGAGCGGCCTTCGGTTTTTCCCCTTCGGCGTAGTCCACCTTCGCGGAAATACCATTCGACAAGGTGATGCGTTCCGGAGTGAGATGATCAAGCAGTCCGGCCTGATGAGCGGGCAGCCATTCGTTCAGGGCGGGCCAGACGTTCCGGTCTTTGATCTGCTTGTAGCTCACCGCACCGGTGCAGATTTGCTGGAGAAGTAGCAACTTCGCATCCTCATCGACAGGCTCGAATTCGTATTCGGGACAGAATTCGGCAATGAGGTTGATGCGGGAGAAAAAGGCTTCCACCTTGCGATCCCACGACTTCAGATTCAGCTCTCCACTGAGGACGCGTTCTGCGAGCAAAGCGGCGGCTTCGTCCTCCGGTACATTTCCTCCTGGTTTGGATTCGATAACCAGATCGCGGAATCGTCTCTCTCTTCGTCCCTCGACGCGGCGGTTGCATTCATTCCAGGAGGCTCCGTAGTGTTTTACGAAGTCGTTGGGAAATGCATCCCGCAACCACTCCTCAGCGACACGAGTGCAGAGGCCGAGTTTCACGTTCATTTCCCGCCCTTCGATTTCGATCATCTCACCGGCGATGAAAAGACGGCTTTCTTTCGCCGACGCGACGCTGTCTTTATCTAATTGTCCGCGACGTCCTCCGATGACGGAACAAGCGAGTGTGGAGGCGTTGTTTCGCATTGCGAGACGGTCCGAGAATCCCGTCAGAAGAATCCTGGCCAGTTGCTCTCCGGTGGGATTGCTGTTCTGATTCGGCTCGGAAAACCAGCGCTGGGCTACGCGGGCGATCTGTCCGGCAATTCGATCCACATCGCTGCAGGCTCCGGCATGGATGCCGAGTCTCTCACCAAGTTCGCGGCGAAAATTGTTTTGCTTCATCTGCTCCCAAGCCCGCAGCAATGCTTGAAAGTCGGAGATGTCATCAGACTGTGCAAAGTCGCCGGGCATGAGGTGTTCTGAACGGTGTTTTCGGTTGGGAAAAAGGGGGCGACTCTGTGTTAGTGCCGTGATCACTGCAATGAGATCGAGACATCCCTCCGAGGCTGCTTCGTAAATGATGCGTCCGAATCGTGGGGGAACCGGCAGCCTGCTGATTTTTTGCCCGAGCGGAGTGAGCCTCTCTTTCTCATCGAGTGCACCGATGACGCGAAGCCTTTCGATTGCTTCTTCAAACCCTTGTGAGTCAGGTTTTTCAAACCAGGGGAAATCCCGAACGGACTCCACGCCGCTGGAGGAGAGAATCAGAATTGCCTCGGTGAGATCCATGCGCTTGATTTCGGCAGGTGTCGCAGCAACCCGCCCCTCGTGGTCGCGTTCGCTCCACAAGCGAATGGCAGTGCCGGGCGCTGTTCGTCCGGCCCGTCCGGCGCGTTGGTCAGCAGAGGCGCGAGATATGCCTTCGATATGAAGGGTCGTTATGCCACGCCGATTATCGAAAGCGGATCGTCGTTCCAGCCCGGAGTCGACCACGAGTCGAACACCGTCAATCGTGATTGATGTTTCCGCTACGTTAGTCGCGACAATGATTCGTGGTTTTCCGCCCCGTGCGACGGCGGCGTCCTGCTTTGCGGGCGGAAGTTCCCCGTAGAGTTCGTGGATTTCAAAACCGGATGCCCAGGATGCTTTGCGCAGAGTCTGAGTCGTCTTGCTGATCTCGTATCTTCCCGGCAGGAAGATGAGAACATGGCCCTCGACTCCGTTGGCTTTGAGGTGATCCCGAATCGTTCGCGCAATGTGATCGTGCAGTTCGCCCTTGTGACGCTCTCTCGGGGGAGCGTGAACGATGTCGACAGGAAAGGTTCGTCCTTCAGAAACGAGATGGTGATGTCCCTCACCGAGATACTCTTTCAGCGCCACGGCATCGAGGGTCGCGGACATCACTACGATCTTCAGGTCAGGGCGATTGGTGCGCTGCACTTCAAGGCATCGAGCGAGACTGATGTCGCCGAAGAAATGGCGTTCGTGAAACTCATCTAGGACGATCGCGGAAACTCCCGAGAGATCCGGGTCATCGATCAGTTTGCGAATAAGAATGCCCTCGGTGACGAAACGGACGCGAGTGCTTTTGGAAACGGAATTCTCAAATCGAACCTGGTAGCCAACCTCTTCGCCGAGTCGAACGTTTCGCTCGTGTGCGACGCGAGTGGCGAGCATGCGGGCGGCAATTCGGCGTGGCTGGAGAACGTAGATTTCTCCGTCATCGCATTGCCCGGAGTCGAGCAGGAATTGCGGGATCTGGGTCGATTTGCCCGAGCCGGTCGGGGCTTCGATGAGCACACGGGGGGAATCGGACGTGAGGGCCCGCGCGAAGTCGATCTCCAGATCGAAAATGGGAAGCGAGTGATCGCGCGGCATTCTGATTTACCGGGGGCGGGTCATGTTGAAATACCCGAGCACTCCGGATTTCTTCGAATAAGTCGCTTTGAACTGGGAAGGGGTAATTGTTGCCTTGTGGCCAAAGGTCCCGAAAATACCGAGGCTCTTGGAACCGTCGACAAGAGTTCGTGATCCGCGGCGCTGAGCTGGAAATCCTACCTTGTAGCCGCCCTCAATGTTGTTCTTTTCCCCCCAGGTGGCGTGATAGTGAAAATCGAGCTCGCCCGGCTTCTTCTTTGACTCGCTGACAATGGCCCGCAGACCGCCTGTGTGGCCGTTTGTCTTGGTTGTCCAACTCCCTTTCCAGGGCCCTTCGGGCGACTTCACTGCCCCGGATTCGTAAGCAGTGACCGACTCGGTCCATTTTTTCTCAAACGATCCGCAACTGGTCAGCAAAGCAACAGAGAGAATCGCAGCAGCAAGAATTGGGAATTTCATTGAGAAAAGGTGGCGAATTTCGGAGAGATCGCAAGTGGCGAGGTAGGGCGATCTAACCCTGTTAGGTCTATCACCTAACTCCGTTGGATCGGAGGAAGGGGGCGACAATTCTGAATGACTTCACTTGCCTTCAGGAGGAGGGGCTCAGTTTTCTCAGCGGCATCGACGGGATTTCCGAATTTCAACTCATCTGACGCGACAAGAAATTCGTGCAGACTATTTTGGGCTGCCTCAGGAAGGCAGGATCCGCGCTTGGAGATTCGCTCCAGAAATTCCTGGGTTGTCTCGTAGCGTACGGGATCCTCGTATTTCTCGGTGAGAAAATCTTTCAACGCGCCAGAGAGGCGGAGGCTGAAGCGGTTGGGTTCCAACTGTTCCCGTTCGACGCGCAGTTTTTTCAGGGCATCAGCAACCCGAATTTCCGGAGGTGGCACGGCCTTTTTCCTGGCTCGATGTCGAAGAAAACTCCATAAGCCGATCGCGAAAGCAATGATAAGAATTGCGGCAACGAGGAGCCAGAAGATGACGCTCGTGATGGGCTCCTTCGGCTCCAGAACGACGATGTCGAGAATGTCGTCACTTGGCGCGTTCATGAAGTCTCGGTGTTATCGCGACGTTTGAAGAAGGAGTGGAGGGCCGGGAGATATTCTTCATCGGTACGAAGAGAGATCTTGTCGATGGAGAGTCGTTTGAATTGCTGGTCGATCGATTCCTGCCATTGCTCGGCCTGTGTCTGGTAGGCGTTGCGGATGCGGGGATTGGCGGTATTGACCTCGACCTGTTTCCCTGTTTCGGGGTCTTCGAGGCGGACGTAGCCGACAGAAGGCAGGGCCATTTCGGCGGGATCACTGACCTGGATGGCAACGAGGTCGTGCTTGCGATTCACGATGCGAAGATCGCTCTCAAGGTCTTCTTCGAAGAGGAAATCGGAAATCATGAAAACGAGCGAGCGTTTCCGTACTGCGTTTTTCAAGATGTGGACGGGGCCATCGAGCGAGGTCCGATGTCCCTCTGGTTCGAACAGGAGGATTTCCCGGATCAGCCTAAGCGCATGGCCTATTCCCTTTTTAGGAGGAAGGTAAAGTTCTACATCGTCAGTGAAGAGAATGAGTCCGACTTTGTCCTTGTTTTGCAGAGCGCTGAAAGTGAGCAGGGCAGCAACTTCAGCCATCAGTTCGCGTTTGCTGGGGCCGTGGCTGCCATAGTTCCCCGAGGCGCTGATGTCGACGCAGACAAACACGGTCATCTCGCGTTCCTCGGTAAATTTTTTTACAAAGGGATGCCCCATTCGGGCGGTGACGTTCCAGTCGATCGAGCGAACCTCGTCGCCGGGCTGGTATTCCCGAAAGTCCTCGAAGTCGATTCCTTCGCCTTTGAAGCAGCTGTGGTATTCGCCGCCAAAACTCTCCCGAACCAGCCCACGCGTCCGCAATTCGATTTTGCGAACGCGACGGAGAATATCGGAGATCTCCGAGCGGGAATGTTCGGTGAGTGAATCGGATTTTTTACGCGAACGGGGCATAGGAGGTTTGGGCATGTGGAACGGAATGGTATTCCGTTTAGCGATCGACTTTGTTTGGCTGATGGACTTCGAAAAACGGGATGCAAACCCGTTCCACGGTTTTTTGATTCGTGGAGTTTATTTTATCAGCGGTGGGGAAATGCTTCATGCCATTTGGCTGCATCTTCCGCTGTGGTCTTTCCTGATTTGATCACGAGACGATAGTGGATGGTGAGCGGCTGCTCCTCTGTCGCTTTGGCAACGAAGTAACTGCCAAAGCGTCCGTAGTCGCGCTCACTATAGCGTGCGGGCTTCGGGTTCTTTTTCGAATCGAGATAGGTAACGGAAAAGCTTTTACCGTCGAGCACGTAAGTCATGACTTTCCAGGGCAGGTCCCGGGTTTGTGGGGTGTCGGATTTTGCTGACCAGTTGATCGTGGCACCGGGCTTGGCTTCTCCGGATTCAGGGCGAGTGTAGATGGTCTGTTTGGCGGTTTTTTCTGCAACGTGGTTGTTGGCGCGGTATTGAAAACCGGCGTGCTGTGGATCGCCGTCGACGGTCAGCTCGGAGACTAGAGGCTTCAGGGTGGAGTCAAAGTCGACGATGAGGGCGCTACCTTCGTGGGAGAATGTCATGGAGCGTTTTTCCGAAGCGAAAGGCTTGCCCTCGTTGTCGATCCACTCGATGCGGGAAGTGAAGGTGGCGGAGTCTGCTCCGGCTTCCTGTTTCAAAAACTCCCGGTGAACTTGATGCGCCTTCCGGCAGTGCCAGGTGTCGATGTTCTTTTGAGTTTTACCATCTGCACCCACGTAACTGCATTTGCTGAAGCCGTAATAGATGCCGCGATGGTGAGGAAATTTTCCGCCCGGGCCTTTCGTGAGAAAAGCATCGCTGCTCCCCGGACGAAAGACGTGGCAAAACGGTTTGTAGGTTTCGTCGCGACGCTCGGGAGAGGATTCGTCGATAGCCTCGTAAACGAAACGGACGACTGGTTTCCCATCGCTGAGAAGATCAAGGTGTTTGCCCTCCGCATCCTGCCATTCGTAGTCGGCAAAGGAGGTTCCCGGGATTGCGACGGCGAGCGCGAGTAGTAGTTTGGGTAGTTTCATAGTTCAGAAATTCAGGGTGCGACGAGGCCTTTTTCCACCATCTCTTTCTTGGAGAGGCGAGGTCGAACGCGGGCGTCAGTAGGGAGTCCGGTAACCCGGTCAAATTCATCGGCGGTCCGGAGTTGTGGGACGGAGTCGTCGGTTTTTGCCTCCCAGTCTTTGAGGGCTGCGCGCATCGCGCGGAGCAGGGGCGCGTAGCGTTCATCCTCGACGAGATTGTTAATTTCGTGGGGGTCGAGCTTGGTGTCGTAAAGTTCTTCCGCCGCGCGCGGGGCGATGAAGCATGCCAGCTGTGGCTCGTTCAGTTCTCCTTTGTCCTGCAGGCGTTGCAGTTCTACAAATGTCGGGCTACGCAGCCCATCCGCTGAAGGGGTCTGCGGTAGGTCGTTGTAGTAGTTGCGAATGTATTTGTAGCGTTCGTTGCGAACAGCCCTGACATGATCCTCAAAATCATGCCAGTTTTTCTCGGCGTAGATGTAGTCGCGAATCGGTTTGTTGGGATTGGTAAGAAGGGGGGAAACATCGACGCCTTCAAATGTCTGCCCGGGATTCTCGACTCCGCCGAGGGAAAGAAAGGTTTTGGCAATGTCGACGGTGCTGACGAGGTGAGGACAGACGGAGCCTGGCTTCACTTTCTGAGGCCAGCGAACAATCCACGGGGTTTTGATTCCGCTATCATACATCGTCGTTTTATCCCGTGGGAAAGGACGGCCGTTGTCGCTGATGAACAGGATCAGCGTGTTCTCGGTGACTCCCTGTTCTTCCAGTTCATCCATCACGAGCCCCACGTATTTGTCGAGCCGGGTAATTTCGTCGTAGTAAAGCTGGTAGTCGGCGCGGACGGCGGGGGTATCAGGATGATACGGGGGGAGCTTAATTTCCTCCGGCCGGGATCCTTCGGGGATGATTCCGGAATGATAGGGACGGTGCGGGTCGAGTGCAGCAAGCCAGAGGAAGAAAGGCTTGTCTTCGGGGCGGTCTCTCAGCAGTGGAACCCAGTCGGCACATCCGCTCTGCGCTTCGCCTTCGAGCGTCTCTTTGAATTTTCCGGTGGTGTCTCCCGAGGGCAGTTGAAAGCCAGAGGTGTCGACTTCGCGGATTTCGTCGAAACGGTCACGCATCGCTTCGCCGAGGTGCCATTTGCCGGCGGCGGCGGTCCAGTAACCCTTCTCTTTTAGTTTCTCGACAAAGGTGGTCTGATTCTTCGGAACGGGCCAGTGGAGCTCTTCCGCGTCGGTCTGGTGTGGGTAACGCCCCGTAACAATACTAGCCCGGCTCGGGCTGCAGGAAGAGATCGTAACGAAGGCATTGTCGAAACGCATACCCCCGTCGGCGAGACGCTGCAGGTTAGGTGTGAGAATTGAATCGTGGCCGTAGGGGGAGGAATCGTCCCAGTTCAGATCGTCTGCGATGATGAGAACTAGGTTGGGGAGCGTGGCGAGCTCCGCCCGCTTCGCGAGTTCTTCCTCGGTGGGCTTTGCTTTCTCTTCGCCATCGTCCTGCGCAGAAAGTGGCGAGGCAAAAGAGCTGAAGGCGAGGATTACGAGAAACGGTTGGATTAAACGCATTCCGGAATGAAGCAGGTTTCGGCGAGAATGCCAAGCGATTGACTCTACACCTGAGCCGAGGTTCCCATCAATGGTCTGCCATTTTCCGTGGATGGGGCAAAGCCATGTTTTACTCTTCCATAATCACCTCCAGCAAATTGCTGTAGTCATCTCTCCAGTGGATGTCTTTCGGCGATTCACGATCCCACTCGGTGGGGTATTGGTTCAGCTCAAGATTCTGGAGAAAGGGTTCGTTGCGGGAGATCAGAACCCAGTTGGAGTAGTAGATGTTCCGTGTCCCAATTTCCGGGTAACCCTCGACCCGAACGACTTCGTAGCCGAAATCTGCTGCGAGATTGCGAACCGGATCACTGAGATCGAGGTGAAGGTTCGTGATGTGAATCGCGAGGATACCGTCGGGTTTCAGATGTTGGAAATACAGTTCGAAGGCTTCTTTCGTGAGGAGGTGGATCGGAATCGAATCGCCACTGAAAGCGTCGACAAACAGGACATCAAAATCCTGAGCGTTGTCCGCCGCTAATTCCCATTCCAACGAAACACGGCCGTCTCCGATAATGACCGATTCCTCGCCTTTGCAGTCAGCAAGGAAGGTAAAATGCTTTCGAGCCATGTCTTCTACCTGCGGATTGATTTCGTAGAAGCGATAGCGATCACCCTCGCGTGCGTAGGAGGAAATCGTGCCGATGCCCAGACCAATTACGCCGACATGCATGGGCTTCGGGTTCTCCCGGTTTGCGGATGGATGGCAGGAGAAGATCCCGCCGACCGCACTTTCCCAACTGAAATAGGAGGTCGCGAGCGTCTGAAGCTCCTCATCCATATACTGTCGTCCATGGGCTATCCTGCCATGATAGAGTTCACGGAAATGATCTTCTGTGCCGACGCCGAATTCGTAGACCTGGAGCACGCCGTAGAATCCGCGGGAAGCGTCGATCTCGCCATCCTTGCGGCTGCTAAGGTGCAGGAAGAGACTCAGTGCCAATACTACAACGAGGGATAGCCAGCCGATTCCGGCTGCATAGTGCCAGGCGCGCCGTTTCCCTGATTCAAAGCGTCTATAGAACTGCAAGGTGATGAGTCCGGCAAAAAGAAGAAAGGCAAGGTGCAGTTCAAAATATCCGGTGAAAAACTGCGGTGCGACGAGGCTTACGAACAATCCGCCCAGAGCCCCACCGAGTGAAATGGAAAGGTAGAACTTCGTTAGAAATCGGCTGGCAGGCTTGATCCGGACTGCTTCCCCATGACAGACAAGGCATGCAAAGAATATCGCTGAACAGTAGATCGCAATCTGTCGGCTGATGTGCATTTCCTCCTCGGAAAAGCTGCTGAGAATCAGCTTCACCACTGCTGCAATTGCCAGAACCGCCAGCGGAATGACGACTGGCCGGAAATACCAGCGGGCGTGATCGAATGCGATTACGAAAGTCAGCAGGTAGAGAGACAGGGGCAGGACCCAGAAGAAAGGAACCACCGCAACGTCCTGGCACATCTGGTTGGTGAGGGCGAGCAACAGCATTGAGCCGCAGGCGGGAAAGGCTACCCAGAGAAGCTTGTCGAGCAGGGGCGTCGTATCCTTTTTCTCTTCCGCTTCGGTCGAGGATGCATCGCTTTTTTCCCGTTGTTTCAGAAAGGCGTATCCACACCCGACTGCGAACAAAACATAGACGACGAAAGCGATGGACCAGACTTGTGTTTGGTTCGCGACCGTCAACATCGGTTCGAAGAGAAATGGATAAGTCAGCAATCCGAGCATCGACCCGATGTTCGAAATGGCGTAGAGCCGATAGGGAGAGCGGGTCGGGTAGGCTTCCGCGAACCAATGTTGCAGGAGTGGACCCGAGGCTGAAATCAGCAGGTATGGAAAGCCGACCGTGGAACCCAGCAGTCTGACAATTCCCCAGATGGGATCGACATCTCCACCGATCGGTTTCAAATCATCAGATGGTGTAATGGGCAGCAAAATTATCGCCAGTCCGAGTAGTCCGAGATGGATGCCCGCCTGCCACCCGCGTTTTTCCCGAAGCGCCGAGACGAGGCCGTGTGCGTAGGCATAGCCGCCGAGCAGTCCTACCTGGAAAAAGAGAAGACAGGTGGTCCAAACCCCGGGGCTGCCGCCATACCACGGCAAGATGTAGCGAGCGATGACCGGCTGAACTTGAAAGAGCAGAAACGCGCTCAGAAATATCGCGGTGACGAAGAGGGGCATGGGTAGAGTCTTGGAGGAAGCAGCCGACTAAGAGAGTTCAGCCTTTCGTGCGGATATAATTAGGACAAAGAGTTCTTCTCTTCAACCTCGACGACGAAGAGCGAGCGGTCTCGATGTAACCTTTATTGCCGAGGCATCGTCTGATACAAAAACGAAACTTGCCCGGCGATCGGGTGTTTCCTTTTCTGCTCGAATGAAACGAATACTCCTACTCTCCGTTTTTCTGTTTTCTTCCGTATCTGCCCGGGATCGACTCAAGGAAGCCATTTTTCATCGCTATGATAAGAACGGCGATGAAGTGGTGACAGCGGGTGAGCTTCCAGATGCTGCAACCCGCGCGAAGTTTGATACCGATGGCGACGGGGATGTGACCCTTGCCGAATATCGTAAGACGGTTGGCATCGAAATGAAGCGGAGTGAATCCGACTCGGAAGAGAAAAACTCCGCCGCCCTGAAACGCCTCGATAACTACGTGAAGACTACAGACAAGAATGGCGATGGACGCCTTTCCAAAGCGGAGGCAGGTGGTGCAGAGTGGTTCGGTCGGGTGGATCGAAACAAAAACGGCTTCATTGATTCCGCGGAAGTCGACATTGTTCGTGATCTTGTAAAACGCTTGGGTGATCGCGTTTTCCCTGCAGTTCCGGAGGAAACGGTTTCGAGGGAAGAAATTGCGAAAATTACAAGCGGTCCGGAAATCCTGAAACCGGGTGAAGTAGGGATAGGAAAAAAGGTCGAGAATTTTTCCTTTACCGGAATGGATGGGGTCGAGCACCAGCTCAACGAGGTTCGCGATCACAAAGCCGTCGTTTTTGCGATGACGAGCGCAACTTGCCCGGTCAGTAAACGTCTCCTTCCCAGTCTTTCTGAGTTACAGCCGACTCTCGCAAAGCAGGGAATCCCTCTGGTCCTCTTGAATTCCTTTTCCAGCGAAACGCCGGAGCAAATCAAGGAACAGCTTGCCACCGTTACGCTCAATGCCCCCTACGTTCACGACACCGACCTCTCCGTAGCGAAGGCACTCGACGCCACGACGACGACGGAGGTTTTCCTGATCGATTCCCGTCAGACTCTCGTCTATCGCGGCGCATTGAATGATCAATACGGAATCGACTACAGTGTCGATGAGCCTCGCGTCAGATACCTCGAGGATGCTGTGGAATCATTTCTTGCGGGCATGGCTCCTGCCATTGCGGCGACCGCGGCTCCCGGATGTGAACTCGATCTCGGCGAGCGGACGGGTGCGCTGGTGGGGAATACGATCACCTATCACCGGGACGTTTCTCGTATCCTGCAACGAAACTGCGTGCAGTGCCACAACGACGGCGGGATTGCCCCGTTTGCGCTCGATGATTTTGCCGAAGTCAGCGACCGAGCCCGAGTCATCAAGCGTGTCGTGAGCGAGGGCACGATGCCACCGTGGTTTGCGGCTCCGCCAAAAGAAGGGCCAAATCCGTGGGCGAACGATCATTCCCTTTCTGCCGTAGAGAAAGAGACGCTGCTTGCCTGGCTCGACTCACCCGATCAGCCGATTGGGGATCCTGCTGACGCTCCTTTGCCCTCGAAATTTCCGGACGAGTGGACCATGGGCGAACCGGATCTCATCGTTCCCATCAGCAAAGCCTACGACATTAAAGCGACCGGCTTCATGCCTTACCGGCGCGACGTCGTCGAAACGACCCTGACCGAAGACAAATGGGTTACTGGATACGAGATTCTTCCATCCGAACGTGACGTGGTTCACCATGTCATTGTTCAGGTTTTTGAACCCGGAACCCAAGTTCGCGACCGAAGCGAAGCACAGGGCTACTGGGCTGCCTACGTGCCTGGAAACAGCGCAGTGCGGTATCCAGAGGGCTTCGCGCGAAAGTTTCCTGCCGGAGCGAAGGTGCATTTTCAAATTCACTACACGCCGAGCGGAACGGCGAAGAAAGAGCGATTGAAGCTGGGGCTTCACTTCGCTGATAGCACTCCGAAATATGAACTGCGAACACTCGCGGTAGCGGATCGGAAGCTCAATATCCCTCCGGGAGCCGAAGCTCATGTCGAGTCGACTTCCCGTCGTGTGCCATTTGATATTCCCGCTCTCGGATTCATGGCTCACATGCATGTCCGAGGCACGGCTTTCACCTATGAGTTGATTCACGATGGCGGCGAGTCGGAAATGCTGCTCGACATTCCGCGCTACGATTTCAACTGGCAGCTTCGCTACGAATTGAAAGAGCCAAAACTGCTGCCGCAGGGGAGTTTTGTGAAGGTGACCGGTATTTTTGACAACAGTGAAAACAATAAAGCCAATCCCGACCCGAAGAAGACGGTTAAGTGGGGTGACCAGACTTTTGAGGAGATGTTGATTGGGTATGTGGAATACTTCGTGCCGATCGAGGATGGTAATAAAGTGGCGGCGGCGGAGTAGAAAAGGGCGCAATCAAAGGCGCAGAAGCGCAAAGTGGGGGAATTGGCCACGCCTTCACCAAATGGAATGGCAAGACCGTTCTACCTTTTCATGTCAGATTGATTCCGAGAGTTGTATGCTTCGTCGGTGAGTGCTAGCATCCGCGCATGAAATCCGTAATGCTCACACTTGCCATCCTGACACTCGTCCGCGTCGCCGTCGCGGCTCCACCAAACATCTTGGTGATCCTGACGGATGACCAGGGATGGGGAGATCTGAGTGTCAATGGAAACACGAATCTGGAAACGCCGAATATCGACTCGCTTGCTGCTGATGGGGCTTCCTTTGATCGCTTTTACGTGTGTCCGGTTTGTTCTCCGACACGCGCGGAATTTTTGACGGGTCGTTTTCATCAGCGTGGCGGTGTTTACTCCACTTCCGCTGGTGGCGAGAGGCTTGATCTCGACGAGATAACGATCGCTGACTTGTTTCAGGAAGCGGGATACCAGACAGGTGCCTTCGGCAAATGGCACAACGGTATGCAGTATCCGTATCATCCCAACGGTAGGGGTTTTGCGGAGTTTTACGGCTTCTGCTCGGGGCACTGGGGCGACTACTTCAGCCCGATGCTGGAGCACAATGGAGAGATCGTTACAGGGAAGGGGTTCGTCGTCGACGACTTCACGGATCGGGCAATGGATTTCATGGAGGAGAATCGGGAAAAGCCCTTTTTCGTTTATCTACCCTACAACACACCTCATTCTCCCATGCAGGTGCCGGATCGATTCTGGGAGAAATTCAAAAACAAGGAAATCGCGATGCACAATCGCGAGCCGGAAAGAGAAAACGACCTTCATCTTCGCTGCGCACTCGCCATGTGTGAGAACATCGACTGGAATGTCGGTCGGCTTCTAGGCAAACTCGATGAACTGAATCTCGCCGAGAACACGATCGTGATCTATTTCTGCGATAACGGCCCCAACGGAGTTCGCTGGAACGATGACATGAAGGGCAAAAAGGGTTCGACCGATGAAGGCGGTGTGCGAAGCCCGTTCCTGATTCGCTGGCCTGCGAAAATCGAAGCTGGCAAAGTGGTGAAGACGCATGGAACTGCGATTGATATTCTTCCCACGCTCGCTGAGATGGCTGAGGTGTCGGTCAAGGGGGGCAAGCCACTCGACGGAGTCAGTCTCGCTTCCGTTCTCACGGGAGAGGGAGAGCGTCCTGATGCGCTGAGGAATCGCATGATCTTTTCGGCGTGGAAAACGAAAGCCTCGGTTCGACGAAATCGCTTCCGTCTCGGAACCGACAACAAGCTCTACAATGTCGATAAGGATCCGGGGCAACGCGTCGATGTTTCGAAGAAGCATCCCGAGGTTTTTGCCGAGCTTTCGGAGCAACTTGATGCTTGGAAAGCCGAAATGACGACCGAACTAAGACCGGACGATCGCGCTTTTGTGCTCGCGGATCCTGGAATGGAGATGACTCAGGTTCCGGCTCGTGATGGAATTCCCGAAGGCGGGATTACACGCTCTAACAAATTCCCCAACGACTCCTTTTTCGGGAACTGGAAGTCGACCGATGACCGGATTGTCTGGGATGCAGAAGTTGCTGCAAGCGGATCCTTTGAAGTGGAATTGTTCTACACCTGCGACAAGGAGAACCTGGGTTCCACTCTTCAGCTCAGTTTTGGTGACGCCAGTTTGAAAGGCAATGTAACCAAAGCCGTTCCCACTGGATTGGTCGGAGCGGACGAGGATCGTTCACCGCGAGTGGAAAGCTACACCCAGAACTGGGAGCGAATGAAGCTCGGTAAGATCAAGCTGGAGAAAGGAAAAGGAAAGCTCGTCCTGCAAGCAACCGAAATTCCCGGTGAAGAGGTCATGAACTTTCGTTTGATGACCTTGCGACGGATGAAGTGATGTGGGTTTTCTACTTGAAAGGGACCAGCTGCTTCAGCATTCGCCTTTATGCATCTTAGGCGACTGAAGTCGCCGCTCCTTTTTCGGAAAAACGGGTCGATCAACAGGTTATGGTGCTCGATCAAGCAGGGCTGGTTCACTTCCCAAAACACACAACCCGCTCAGTTCGTTTCTCGCCCTGGTAGCTGGCGGTGCGGAGGTAGATGCGGTCGTTGCAGATCGTTGGGGTTGAGAAGATTTCCCCTGCGATCTTGTTGCGGGCGAGGATTTCCAGTCCATTAGGTGAGGCACGGAAAACGAATACTTCTCCCGATTCATTCGGGGCGTAGATCTTGTCATCGACGAGGGTGGGAGACCCGCTGAAATTTCCTCCGAGACGACCTTTCCATTTTTCCTCTCCGGTTGTGGAGTCCCAGCAGGCGGTGACTCCGGCATCCATAATTGCGTAGAGATGTCCCTCGTGAATGAGCATCGAAGGCACATAGACGCGACTGCTATTTTTCCAGACCGTCTTACCGGAACCATCGGCGGCAATGGCGGCTACGTGGTTGGTGGGATAACCGCCGCTCGAGTAGATGTGCTTACCGTCAGTGACTGTGGACGTGACGCATTCGGTGGTAGCTCCGTCGATCTCCCAGTTCACTTTGCCGGTGAGAGGATCGTAAGATGTTACCTTGTTGGTTCCTGTGAGAAAGAGCTGAACCTTTCCTGCCGCTTTGAGAATGATGGGGGAAGGGTAGTTCGGCTCCTTAGCACGATCCGCTTCCCATTCGACTGCACCGGTTTTCCGATTGAGTCCGCAAACGACGCCACCGGATTTATTGTCTGCGGAGACGATTACCAGTTTCTTCCACAAGGCTGGTGACGAACCGTAGCCCTGGTGAATCACATAGTCGATCAGGCGAGTCTGCCACTTCTGCCTGCCAGACTCAGCGTCCAGCGCGGTCGTCCATGCGGCGTCACCGCTGACAAAGTTGATGTAAACTGTTTCTCCATCGCAAGCAGGCGTGCCTGATGCCCAGGATGCTTTCTTGTTCGATTTTTGTGTCATTCCATTTTCGTGGACGACAGAATCCCAGAGTGTTTTTCCGGTCCTGGCATCGAGACAACGAACGGACTGCGTCTTCTTCTCCGTGTCCGCAATGGCGAGGTAGAGTTTGTCGCCTACGGCACAAACCGATCCGTGGGAGCGACCGGGGATATCGGCTGTCCAGACGAGGTTTTTCTCGTCGCTGAATTCGGTTGGGAGATTCTGCCCGGACTCCGCGACGCCATTTCGATCGGGGCCACGCCACCAGGGCCAGTCGCCAGCAAGAAGAGATGTGCTGGCGAGGAGAAGAAAAAGAGTGAGGATTCGTGTCATGTTAGAGCAAGGTTCGTTCGATCGCTTTATTCCAATCGCTGATATGGGCCTGCATTCTTTCCTGGTCAGGGCCGGGTTCGAAACGGCCATTCTCCCCCCATTGGGCTGCGATTTCTGATCGGTCTTTCCAAATGCCGACGCCGAGACCAGCAAGGTAGGCCGCTCCGAGAGCGGTGGTTTCCGGGACGCGCGAGCGAACGACGGGAACGCCGAGCACGTCAGCCTGGATCTGCATGAGAAGTTCGTTTTGTGTGGCGCCTCCGTCGACGCGAAGTTCAGCGAGTTTGATGCCCGAATCGTCCTGCATCGCGTGGAGGACGTCGTGGGTCTGAAAAGCAATTCCTTCGAGAGCGGCGCGAGCGATGTGGCATTTGTTGGCACCGCGAGTGAGTCCGGTGATCGTGCCGTGGGAAAATCCATTCCAGTGCGGAGCTCCGAGTCCGGCAAATGCGGAAACAAAGTAGATGCCGCCATTGTCATCGACCTTACGCGCAAGTTCCTCGACCTCCGAGGCGGAGGAAATGATGCCGAGCTGATCGCGAAGCCATTGCACGACAGCACCGCCAATGAAGATGCTGCCTTCGAGAGCGTATTCGGTTTTTCCATCGATCTGCCATGCGATAGTCGTAAGGAGACGGTTTTTTGATCGTACAGGCTCAATACCTGTGTTCATGAGCATGAAACAACCGGTGCCATAGGTGTTTTTCGCCATGCCGGCTTGGTGGCAGGCCTGCCCGAAAAGTGCGGCGTGCTGATCACCGGCGACGCCGGAAATGGGTATGGCTGCGCCAAAGAGATCGGGATCGGTTAGAGCGAGTTTGCCGCTGCTTTCGCAAACATCCGGGAGAAGCGAATGGGGAATCTGAAGAAGGTCCAGCATTTCTTCGCTCCAGGCGACATTGCCAATATCGAAGAGCATAGTGCGGGATGCGTTGGTGACATCAGTGAGGTGTGACTTTCCGCCCGTGAGATTCCAGATTAGCCACGAGTCGATCGTCCCGAAGGCGAGTTCGCCAGCTTCGGCGCGTTCCCGTGCGCCCTCGATGTGATCCAGCATCCAGCGAATTTTGGTGCCGGAAAAATAGGCATCAACAACGAGGCCTGTGATGGTCTGGATTTCCTCTGTCTCGCCCTCGAGTCCTTTGCAGAAATCGGCGGTGCGTCGATCCTGCCAGACGATCGCGTTACCGATTGGTTTCCCTGTCTTTCGCTCCCAGACGACGACGGTTTCTCGCTGGTTCGTAATACCGATCCCGGCTATTTCAGATGGAGAAAGTCCGGACCCTTTGATGGCTTCGAGGGCGACGTCTTTTTGCGATTCCCAGATTTCGTTCGGATCGTGTTCGACCAGTCCTGGGGAGGGGAATATCTGCTCAAACTCGCGCTGGGCGACAGATATGATCCCGCCCTCTTCATCAAAGAGAATCGCTCGGGAACTGGTCGTTCCCTGATCGAGAGCAAGAATGGCGCGAGGCATATTTTTCTCCGTGCGAGAAATGGCCTTAGGCCTACTGGGCTGGCTTGGTTTTCGCCTTGGGCGCTGCCTTCGCTTTGGCTTTCGGCTTCTTCTTTGCAGGCGTTTGCGGGCCGCCGAATTCCAGGGCATTGGCATCGAGAAATTTCTTGGTCGGTTTTTCTGTCTCGATTCCGCCTTCCGGAATTTCCAACTGAGCAGCCCAGGCAACACCGTTAAGGACAGTTTTCCGGAAGTTGTCGTCCATCCAGTTGTCGTGGTAGTGCAATCCAGTGAATCCAAAACCGCGCCCGTTGTTGTAGTCCTCGCCACGCTGATAGGTCCAGGCGACGTGCTGAGGCTCTCCGGCGGCGACCGCTTTTCGGACGTCCGGGTTACCCGAGTGAGGGCCGTCTTTTCGGCTCATTGTCTCCTCCGGAGCGACTGCGGATAGAATCGGAGTCACACCCGCCAAGTCGCCGACGAATCGCATGTGGAAATACCACTCATCATTGATCGTGAACGGTTCCAATCCATTGGCGGCAGGATGATCGGTGAAGGTCGTGAAAGAAGCATCCCAGTGTGGATTGACGGACCAGTTGGCCTCAAAGTATCCGCCCATCCAGGCGAGCATTCCTTTTGCCGAAGGTCCGATTGGGACTTCGACGCCGTAGTGTAGACAGGCGAGGCCCGCTCCGGTTTTCATGACCTTGTCAAATTCTGCTACGTGATCATTTACGACGTGTCTCGCTCCTCCCGTGCAGAAGAAAACGACAGCATCGGCATCGGCAAAGAAGGTTGCCTCATCTTCCGGCCAGGGCACGGCATATCGCCCTTCGATTTCAGTCTCAGGATACGCTTCATCGAGCCAGTCTTCGATGAGATGACAGCCCGCCATGTATTCGTGTTTTCCAAAACCGTGGGAAGTCTGGTGTCCGACGAAACAGATGGTGATTTTCTCCTTGGGCGCAGAAGCTGCCTGTTCTTCGGTAGGCTCAGAACTTGACGGTTCTTCAGTGGGTTGGGAACAAGCCGACAGAATCAGAAGGGAAAAGAGGGGCGTGATGTGTTTTAGCAAGAGTCGCATGACGAGGATAGTGAGAGATTTCCCGACTCGGGTCAAGAAGGTGCGAGTTAGAAATCGCGTCACCACGACTTCCGGGATTGCAAAACTTGGTCGAATTTGGAATCGCATTTGTTTCAACCGTGGTGAAAACTTTGATCCATGCAGAACCGTCCCCCTAGTGTATTCGCCGCTACTTCCGCTGCCATGGCACGGATGAAACTCATTCTTTTCCAACCCTTTGATGCTGGGAAATGGTTCGTGCTCGGTTTTTCCGCGTGGCTTGCAACTATGTTCGACGGCGGAGGCAGCAGTGGTGGCGGAGGCGGCGATGATTTCGGTTCAAGTGGTTCCTCGTCGGAAGGCGAGAGCGGAAGTGAGTTTCCCGAATTTACCTGGAAAGAGGTGCGGCAAACGGTGGCGGAGTGGATAGCAACCGCGAGGCAGTGGATCAGCGAAAACCCCGAAATCACCATCGCAATTGGCGTAGGAATCGCCCTCGTTGTTCTGATTCTGATAATCCTTTTCTGGGTCCGCTGTCGCGGGAAATTCATGTTTCTCGATAACGTTGTGTGGGATCGCGCTCTCGTCGTTCATCCCTGGAAGGCATACCGGCGCGAGGGAAATTCCCTGTTCTGGTGGTCGACCTTTTATGGTATTTTCGTGATGGCCTTGCTGCTCGGAGCTGTAGGAGGAATCGCATATTATGTGATTTCAGTCTTTGAGAATGGAGGAGCCTGGGACCCGAACGCGACCGTCACCGTAGTCCTGATGGGCGCCGGGTTTTTCGTTCTCTGGCTCGTTCTTGCCTACATCTCGATGGCACTGGAGGATTTTGTGACTCCCTTGATGTATCGCGATTACCTTACGACGACTCAGGCATGGGGGAAATTCCTCTCCCTGAATTTCCGGCATCCGTTTCGATTTCTCGGTTACGCGATCTGGCGGCTCATTCTCGTTGTTGGCATCGGAGTTGCTCTCATTGTGATTGGATTGGCAACTTGCTGCATCGGTCTCATTCTGATGGCAATACCCTACATCGGCGCGGTTGTGCTGCTTCCGGTGACGGTATTCGTCCGATCACTCGGACCAGAGTATCTTGCGCAATTTGGCGAGGAGTATGATCTGTTCGATTTGGAGGAGAGGTAGGTCGCGAAAACCTCGTGCTCCGATGGTTGATGGAGGGGCAAGTTCCATCTTGCCCGCAATGTGCGTCATCTTTGCTCACTCTTTTTGAAGGCATACAGAAAGTCATCCGTGCGCTGGTAGACGACTCCTTTTGCGAAAGCGAGTGAGCTATTGGTGTGCTGTCGCTTGTCGACCTGGTTGGTGTGCAGCAATTTTAATTCGGTGGTGTCGGGTTCAATGATGAAAGTCGTGCCGATGGTGTCACTCACGTAGAGGAGTTCCCCGATGAGGTTCATCGAACTCCACGACTTCACGCTCATTCTTTCTTGCCAGAGTTTCTTCCCGGTATCGACTTCGAGGCAAACCATGATGCCCGGTTCGTCGAGCTGGAAAATGTGCTCGCCAATCATCTGACCGGATCCGATTCGCTGGCGGTTCGGCTTTTTCCCTTCATCCGCCCATAGTCGATGGGTCTCAGTGATGTTTCCGGAAACACCGGCTTCAGGAAGTTTTACACCGATGCCCGGCCCACCGTAGCCGGCAAGGTAGACGGCGCGCTTCGGTCCAGCGAGCGCATTGGTGTAGGCAAGGTCGGTGAGGCCTCCGCATTTCCACAGTTCCGAGCCATCCTTCGGATCGAAGCTGGTCAGGAATCTTGGAAGCCCGATCAGCATTTCCGTTCTTCCTGCGTTCTCAATCAGGAGGGGAGTCGCCCAGGAGCCCTTGAATTGTCCCACGTCATTGCTGACTGCAGTTGGCAGTTCCTTCTTCCATAGAGTTTCGCCGGTGTTTTTGTCGAGACCGAAGAGAGCCACTGCCAGTCCGGGGCCTGCGTGAATGATCAAAGTATCACCGTGCACAACCGGGCTGGCTGCATTGGGGCCCCAGATGTGGGCGTAGTCAGTTCCCAAGTTGCGTTTCCAGATTTCGTTTCCATCGAGGTCGTAAGTGTAGAGTCCGGCGTTGCCTTGCCAGGCATAGACCCTGACACCGTCAGAAAAGGGCGAGGCAGAACTGTAGGGGTTGGTCTTGTGGGTCTGGTCTTTCTTCCCGTACCTCGTCGACTTTTCCCAGAGTAAACTTCCGTCTTTGGTGCTGTAGCAATGAAGGGAGCGATTCTGCCCCTGATCGGATGCCAAGGTGAGGAACAGCTTGTCGCCTATAACAATGGGAGAAGAATTCCCGGGCGAGGGGAGCGGCACCTTCCAGAGCAGGTTGTTGTCAGGAGACCAATCGACCGGATAGCCTTCCGCTTCGGCAAGCTTCCCGTCTCCGTTTGGCCCACGCCAGCTGGGCCAGTCGTTTGCTGGAAGGGAAAAGTGACAGAGAAAGAGCAGGACGAGGATACAGGGCTTCATGGAATACTGCATCAGGATGGCAGAGTCGAGAGTTCTGCCCAAGGGGAATTAGATCGTGATCAGGTGAGGTGACCAATTGAGAGAGAGTTTCCGCCTAAAAAACGCAAGAAAAGCCAAGCACTCTTTCTCTAGTCGACTCAGTTGTTAGAGCGCTTGAATCAGGAGCACGGCGTCATTGCGAGCGTGACAGTTGAATGGGGTTCCGGCATCGTCGAAAAATGAAATGGATTTCTGCCAGCCTTGCTCTTTCCCTGTGTTCAATTTCTTTTGGGGCTGATCGGCCAAATGTCGTCGTTCTTCTCGCCGATGATTTGGGTTATCAGGATATTGGATGTTATGATGGACCTGTTAAAACCCCTTCGCTGGATGCGCTGGCGAAAGGTGGGACTCGGTTTCAGACTTTCTACTCGGGTTGTGCGGTTTGCTCACCATCCCGGGCAACGCTGCTGACAGGGCGTCATCATATCCGGACCGGAGTTTACAGCTGGATATTTGATGCCGGGCAGAAATCGCATCTTCTCGAGCGTGAGACGACTCTCGCTGAATTGCTCAGGGGTTACGGATACGAAACCGTTCACGTCGGGAAATGGCACCTCGGTTTGCCAAGCGAGAAATACGACAAACCGACTCCGGACAAGCATGGTTTCGACTACTGGTTTGCGACGTGGAACAACGCGCAACCGAGTCACAAAAACCCCGAAACTTTCATCCGCAATGGGGAGTCAGTGGGCAAACTGGAGGGCTATTCCTGCCAGCTTGTCGTTGATGAGGCGATTAACTGGCTGGACCAGCATCGCGATAAAGAGGCTCCGTTTTTTCTGAATGTCTGGTTCCACGAGCCGCATGCCCCGATTGCTGCGCCCGATGAAATTGTTAATGAATACGGAAAGCAGAAGGACACAGCGGCTATCTACTCGGGAACGATCGACAACACGGATCGCGCGATCGGTCGACTGGTCAAAAAGCTTCGCGAAATTGGTGCGCCGGAAGACACCCTGATCATCTACGCGTCGGATAACGGCAGCTATCGCGATGACCGAACGGGCGGCCTGCGTGGCAGAAAAGGCGCGAATTGGGAAGGCGGCATTCGAGTGCCAGGCATCTTTAACTGGCCTGGAAAAATTCGACCTGACATCGTTGCGAACGAGCCGGCGGGTATTGTCGATATCCTGCCAACCGTTTGCGGCCTGCTCGACCTGGCAAAGCCTGATGGCGTTCACCTCGACGGTAGTGATTTGTCAGGATTGTTGCAGGGTAACGTCAGCGCTTATTCCCGCCATCAACCGCTTTTCTGGCATTTACAGAAATCCCGGCCCATCGTCGCGATGCGGGACGGCAAGTGGTCGCTGGTTGCCGATCCTGACTACGAACTCTCGACTTCGAACATGTTCGATGAGACGTGGATCCCAAAGATCAAAGCGGGTGCCTACACCAATTTTCAGCTTTTCGATCTGACCCAGGACCCAAACCAGACAACGAATCTGGCCGCAGACCATCCCGAGAAGCTGTTGTCATTGAAGGAGAAGCTCCTTCAAATCAACGCCAGCATTATGGCGGACGGGGCGAATTGGCACGAAGAGTGAGCGGATAGCGTGTGAGCCCATGGTAGAAGATGCGCCATCGTGGAGATGATGCTTGGCCCGGATTGATAAAAACAGGTCAGGTATTGTGAGAAGGATTCGAAAAGCTCAAAAGAAGACTCATGCAGCGGCCTTCTATTTGTTTTTCCCTTTTCTTTTGTTGTTTTCCTTTGTCTTCCGCCTCTCGCTACGGCGTTCATCTGCTTCCGCTTCATAAAGGCTACTCGCACCGATTCGACGTCGTGGTTTAGGAATACATCGAGCATGGGATCCTTGCTCCGCTTCATGAAGCCTTCCATTTGCGTTCGGAGACTGGCGAGGTCCTTTTGATGCTCTTCTGAGTTGATCAGATTGTGCAGGCAGTCAGGATCGTTTTTGACGTCGTATAGCTCTTCGATGACTCGTTGGTCGAATAGATCGAGGCTTGGCTGGCAGCAGCGTCCCGTTGTGATTAGATAATTTTTTCTGAGATCCAGAGCCTCAGTTGTAAGGCCTCGCCTCGGTCAATCCGGGGCGGGGCTTTTCGCTTTTGCCAGATCTTATTCGATACAGAGGATTGTTTCGCAAAATCCGAGAACTTCGTAACCATCGTCTCGTTTGATGTCTGCTGTGATGACGTTGATTCCGGGTTTAAATCCAGCAGGCATTGGCAGGGTCAACCTGATCGAGCCGGTCTTTCGAGCAGGAATGCGAATGGAGCGGGGTGCGGTATCGAAGTCTGCGGCGCCACGCAAGGACACCGTGTATTTGTGCTCATCACGAGAGTGATTCCACAGGATCACCTCGGTTCGAATCTCGCGCGCTGACTCCAGTTTCTGACCGTAGGGGTAAAATGACGCCCACCGCTCGTCGATCCCAAAGTTGGGATCATTCGCAGCGACAAAGCCTGCGATGAGTTCTTTTCTTTCCTGATATTGAGACTTGAGGAACTCTCGCTCCGAATCGGAGAAACGAAATAGGTGGGGGATGTGCTGATTGACGAGCCAGGTGGTTTTGGGAAGTTCTTCAATGATGCGAAAGCAGAGAGCGTAGCCCGTGTCATCGCGCATCAGATTCCGATTCATCAGGCAGTAGTCATCGATGCCGGAGGGTGAAAAGGAATCGCCGATGAAGAACACTGGATCATGGTCTGCTTTTTCGACGAGGAGGGCGCCGTGATTGTACATCTGCCCCGGGTAGAATCGAAAGGTGAAGTCGAACTCCTCCCATTTCATGGTCTCGCCGTCTTTCATCACTTGCACCTTCGGTACTGCATTGGCAGATACGCCGGGCAGAAACCAATTGCCGGGATTCTCAAGAACCTCAGCTACCTCCGTCAGGGCGTAGACGGGGCATTGAAACTCGGCGGCAGCATCGGCTATGGCCGCCGTGTGATCGTTGTGTGTGTGCGTCGCGAAAATGCCCTCAATTCTGGTGACGAGTCTATCATCTACTGCTTTCTGAAGTGTGGTCAGTGGGTTGGTTCCACCGACATCGAGAACAAAGCCACTTCCGGATTCGGAAACGAGCAGTTTTGTTGTTCCGATATGCTGGCACCAAACTGGTAAGTCGATGTGTTCGGCAAGCGGCATACCTTTTACTCCATGATTCTCGCCGAGGACCAGCTCGGCGCATTTCCCCATTCGCTCTTCACCGAAGTACCAATGCAGAGCATTTGTTTCTAGATACTTTCGGTAGATGGAGCGTGCGGTCTGGGCTGCGCGATTGATATCGCCGAGAGCATCGAAACTCGCTGGGCCACGACTGGGAATGAGGATATCGGGTTTCTCCGCAGCTAGCTTTTCGAGGCTCCTCAGCCAGACATGGAGGCGACCAAGATGGCCATGATAGCCGCCAATCTTGGCCTCGCGGATTTCGTTCTGGAAAGAAAAAAGATCGCGCACCTTTCCTCCTGCAAGAAGGAGGTCGCCGCAAAACGCTATCTTTTTGTCCTCAATGTCGACCAGGAAGGTGGTCCCATCGACGGTATATCCGGGAGTTTCGAGGGCTTGAATGGTGAGACCGTGCCATGGTAGGCCCTCGTCTGGGAAAGGTTTAAGATTCTCCAATGCGGTCAGTGGCCGTTGCGTGACCTGTTGCTTGTAGTAGTCGAAACGGGCCTCCCACCAATCCTGCCAGAATTGAGGGGACTCACTGATGTAGGCAACCGTTCGAGGGCCTGCCAGGAATCGGGAGTCGTTTGAATGTTTTGCTGATCGCACGATGTCTCGGCGGCCGTGTGTTAGCAGGACGGCTTCGGCCTTCCTGTCTCCTGCATTGTTGATGGCTAGATATACGTTGCCTGCTGAAACGGTGATCGCATTGACCGCCCCTGGAGTTACAGTGATTGCGCTGGGAAGTTCCTTGGCCAGACCAATTGAGGTTGAAAAGAGGAGGGGAATCAGAGCGAGTTTCATCGGGTATCAGGGAGTTAGAGAAATGGCTTGGGTTTCACCCGTTGCGAGGTCATAGGTCTTGGGAAAAGCACCTTGTTTCGTCACTACGAGGAGAAGGCGCTTTTCTATACCAGTGTAAAAAATAGATACAGACTGTTGATTGGCAGTGACTTTTATTGAGCTGGAGAAGCAGCCGGGCCTCGTTTCCGAATCGAGTTCGGAATCTGAAGAAATGGGCGAGGGGGTTATGCTTGAGTCGCCCCATTCAATCCGGTAGGAGTTGTGAAGTTGCTGATTCGCTCGATCAATTATTTGCTGCTTTTGAGCTGCAGAGAGGTGAGAAAACCAAGCCGTGTCTTGCGATGTGGGATCAACCTCGGGATCTTCGCTTAGTTCCGCTGCGTGGATGGAGAAGTGGATCGTCGTTCCGCCTTTGGCGTCGATGTTGATTTCGAGATAGTTGTAAAGACTGTCGTGCCCAAGCGCGCTCGATCCGCAGAGGACGAGGATATACGCGAGAATCCGCAAGGTGGACATGGTTTGAGGCTAACGTGCCACAGGGTAATTTGGCAATCTTTTGTCGCATCTGGCTCCCGTCTGATTCCAACCGTCAGAAGTTGATCCGGTCGATTTATTCCTTACATTCCTGACAATCCCTAACTCCTCTTTTTTCAATGATCGCCATGCACATGGGAGGTGGAAACATCTTCTACATTATCATCACTGTTGGTTTCATGCTGCTAAGTCGCTGGGTTGGCTCCGTACTAAACAAGCGTTTTGCGGAATACTCGCAGCGATCGATTTCTCTTTCGGGTGCAGAAATTGCGGACCGTATGCTGAAGGATGCCGGGATCAAAGATGTTCAGATCATTTCCACGCCGGGTCAACTTACCGACCACTACAATCCACTCAAGAAAACAGTCAATCTCAGTGATGTTGTCTATTCCCAGCGAAATGTTGCGGCTGCTGCGGTAGCGGCTCATGAATGTGGGCACGCTGTCCAGCATGCCAGAGCCTACGGTGCGTTAAAGGTGCGTTCGGCTCTTGTGCCGGCGGTGAACTTCGCGAGCAGGTTTATGAATTGGGTTCTGATGGCGGGATTGATTATGGCCGCCTACGGGAACACGACCATCCTCCTCATCGGAGTGATTCTTTTTGGTGCTACGACCCTCTTTTCTGTCATCACTCTTCCCGTCGAATTCGACGCGAGTAATCGTGCGCTCGCTTGGCTTGATGAATCCCAGGTGATGGGGAATGTCGATCACGACAAAGCAAAGAACGCGCTGTTTTGGGCTGCGATGACTTACACGGTTGCCGCACTCGCTTCGATCGGGCAGCTACTTTATTTCATCATGCGCCTCTTGGCGGCCCGGAGATAAAGGCGGTTATGATGATTGTATTTCCACCGCTGTGCTGAGAAGCTAGGCGCGCATGCGGATTTTTCGTCTCGATACACTGCCTCTCTGTTTGTGTAATTATTTAGTGTAGAGGGAGCTATGGATGAACATGGCATACTCCGGGAAGTATTGGATTACGAATATAACGAACGGAACGCGCTTCTTTCCCTCGCCTACGGCAATGACAGCAGCCTGAGAAGGGAAGTAGAGGTGCTACTTGAGAAAAGCGGAAATCATAGGGAGAGCGTGGAAGCGCTCGATCAGAGCAACTCGGAGGCATCTTGATCGGGATCGCCTGAAACTCCATCTGAAAACAAGTTATTCTTTACCTTCAAATTGCCTGAATGCTGACTGGGCAAACTTTCAGTTCGGCGGTTTCCGTCACTGGATCATATCCTGAACCAGTAAGAATATTTACCGGAACGTTCGCAAAGGAGAATGAGGTAAACACGGTTCCCGGAGGTGACATGTCAGTCACCTCTACCATGATTTCGATACTTCCTCGTGCGCTCGACATGATGGCCATGCCGCCATGGTTGAGGCCGAGTCTTTCTGCATCCTCTGGGTGGACTTCGAGCGTCTCTTCTGGGAGGAGATAGTCGATGCCAGCACTGCGCCCGGTCTGGGTGCGAGTATGGTAGGCTTCAAGGCGACGTCCTGTGGTAAGCCAGATGGGAAATTCGTCGCTGATTACTTCCGCAGGATCGCGATAGCCGATGACCTTGAAAACACCACGACCGTTTTTGAATTCTTTCTCGTGAAGGCGCGGTGTGCCGGGGTGATCTTTATCTGGGACCGGCCACTGGTATTCGCTGTTCTCGATGCGATCCCAATCCAATCCAGCGTAGATCGGGCTGAGCCCACAGAGTTCGTTGAAAACATCCTTGGCGGATTCAAACTCGAATCCAGGTGTGCCAATGCGTTTTGCGATTTCGCTGACAATCCACCAATCCGGTTTTGCTTCGCCCACGGGAGGGACAGCCTGTCGCAGGCGCTGAACGCGGCGCTCGGTATTGGTCTGGACACCGTCCGTCTCTCCCCACGCTGTTGCCGGGAATACAACATCCGCTAGCTCTGCCGTTTCGGTCATGAAGATGTCGATCACGACGAGGTGATCGAGGCTTTTGAGAGCGTGCTCGCAGTGATTGCGATCGGGATCGGAAACGACCGTGTTTTCCCCGTCGATGATCATCGCGTGGATGCCGTCGCCACAAAGATCGAGCGCACGAACTTTGGTGATTCCGCGTTCGGGATCGATTTCCTGCTGATAGAGCTTGTTGAATTTCTCGGTGCTCTTGGGATCATCACAGGGTTGGAATCCAGGAAAATTGGCCGGAACGGCTCCGCAGTCACCGGCACCCTGGATGTTATTCTGCCCACGCATCGGATTGATACCGCCTCCCTCGAGCCCGAGGTTCCCGCACATGAGGGCGAGGTTGCAGAGAGATTGCACGTTATCGACCCCGCAGATGTGCTCGGTGATTCCGAGCGTGTAGAAAATGGCTCCTGGCTTGCCCTGTCCGTAAATCAGGGCGGCCTGCTCGATGTCCTCTGCCGGAACTTCACAGATTTCTGCAGCCCACTCGGGAGTGAATTGCTTTACATGTTCGAGAAACTCCTCTCCTCCGGTAGTCCTCTCGGCAATGAAGGAATCGTCAATCAGTCCCTCGCGCTCGATGACGTGAGCCATTGCGAGAAGTAAGGCGACGTCGGACCCCACTCGAATGGGGAGGTGGAGGTCGGCGAGCTTTGCGAGAGTTGTTTTGCGTGGATCTGCCACGATCATTTTTGCTCCACGGGAAATCGCTTTCTTCAGACGCGTTGCCGCGACCGGGTGACACTCGGTCATGTTGGTTCCGATTGCGAAAATAGCATCCGGCAACTCCATGTCGCGGAGTGGGTTGCTCATTGCGCCTCGGCCGATAGTAGCTGCCAGACCGGCAACTGTGGGAGCGTGTCACGCTCGCGAACAGTTGTCTATGTAGTTGGTCCCGAACGATGCCCTGATGAATTTCTGCATCGTGTAGGCAGCCTCGTGGGGAGCTCTCCCAGAGGCAACTCCGTAGATGCTGTGTCGCCCGAATTTGTCGCGTACTTTGGCAAAGCCAGCTGCTGCAAAATCGAGAGCTTCTCTCCATTCGCATTCGTGTAGCTCGCCATCGTCGCGCCGGATCAATGGCTTTTTGAGTCGATCCGCGTTTTGAATGAAGTCGAAAGCAAATTGCCCTTTTATACAGAGAGCGCCTTCGTTGGCGGGGCCGTCCATCGCAGGTTGCACGCCGATTATCTTGTCGCCCTTGCTCAGCATGTCGACTGAGCAGCCGACCCCACAGTAGGGACAGATCGTGCGGGTCTTCTTGATCTCTCCCGGAGTCTCGGAATCACGAAGAGCCTTCTTGTCTCCGAGTGCGCCGGTCGGACAGGTCTGGACACATTGTCCGCAGAAGGTGCAGTTGGAATCGCGCAGGTCGTTGTTAAATTCGGTGATGATCTGCGTGTGGAATCCGCGGTTCTTTACATTGATGGCGTGATCGCCTTCCTGTTCGGCGCAGACGCGAACACAGCGATAGCAGGAGATGCAGTTGTCGTAGTCCCGCAGGATGAAAGGATTCTTGTCATCCGTATTCGAGGTTCCCGACTTTTCCCCAGCGAATCGTCTCGTCCTTGCCGAGTAGCGATCTACGAGAATAGTGAGTTCCTGCGATGCATAACCGCTGAGAGCATTTACATCGACATTACGGTTTTCCGACGCAACCATTTCCAGTAGCGTTTTGCGGTGTTTTTCGATTTCCTCGGTCCGCGTGCGAACGACCATACCGTCCGTTGCCCTCGTCGTGCAGGAAGCGACTGGATTGCGGATACCCTCTACCTCGACAACGCATAGTCGGCAGGCGCCGAAGGCTTCGAGTCGTTCATCGTAGCAGAGAGTTGGAACATCGCGCTTGTGACGTTCGGACACTTCGTAGATCGTTTCTCCTTCGTGAAATTCGACCGGTTCACCATCGAGAGTCATCGTGAGAACCTGCGTTGAAGAAGCTGTTTCGGAATCAGAATACATCTTTGTTAGAATACGGAAATTGGGGTTCGGCTGCAAGTCTCAACCGTGGCGGAAAGGAGTCCTACTTTGCTCCCGCAACATGATGCTCGACTTGCTCGGGGAAATAGCGCAAAAGGGATTCGGTAACGTGCGGGGCCGCCATTCCGAGGCCGCAGGCGCTGGTCGATTTCATAGTGCTACCAATGTCTTCAATTTCGGCGAGCCACTCTGTGTATCCTAGTGGAGGAGTGGCACCGTTTAGGCGCTCTGTGATGCGCTGGGTGCCAATGCGGCAGGGAAAACATTTTCCGCAGCTCTCATGTGCAAAGAATGCCATCGCATCATGAGCCGCAGCAACCATGTCGCGACTGTCGTCGAAGACCATGATGCCTCCAGCGCCGAGGAAAGAGCCTTTTGACTTGATACAGGGATCGTCAAGTGTCACCTCGAGATCCTTTCCTGCGAGGAATCCTCCTGACAGACCTGCCATCGTGACGGCCTGAATTGTCCGCCCCGGTTTCGGGCCGCCAGCCCATTCATGCAGCAGGGTTTGCAAGGGCAGGCCAATGGGGACTTCATAGTTTCCGGGGCGCTGTACGTCACCGGACAGGCTGATCAACTTCGTCCCCGCGTGGTCATCGAGTCCAAGAGACTGATACCAATCCGAGCCATTGGCAACGATATGAGGGACTGATGCGAGAGTTTCGACATTGTTCACAGCCGTCGGTTTGTCGTTGAAACCGTGAGTCACAGGAAAGGGCGGCTTGTTTCTTGGGAAGGGGTGTTTTCCTTCAAGGCTGTTGAGGAGAGAGCCCTCCTCTCCGCAGATATAGGCACCTGCTCCACGCCGCACATAAAGGTGAAAGGAAAAATCACTTCTGAGGATATTGTCACCAAGGAGACCGCTGGCGCGGGCGTCCTCGATAGCGTTTTCGAGAATGGCTTCCGTCTCTGGGTATTCGTATCTGAGATAAATAAATCCGAGTGGTGCTCCAGTCGCGAAAGCGGCGAGCGTCATCCCTTCGATCACGGCGAAAGGATCATGGTCCATCATGGTGCGGTCCTTGAAGCAGCCTGGTTCGCCTTCATCCGCATTGCATACGATGCACTTGGGGTCTCCGGGGGCCTCGGCGACGGCTTTCCATTTGATACCGGTAGGGAAACCGGCACCACCTCGGCCTGCGAGTTTGCTGTCGGTGATGATCTGGACCACCTGCTCTGGCGACATATCGCCGACCGCGTTTTCGAGTCCTGAATAGCCGCCTGTCATGCGATATCCTTTGAGGGTAGCACGCCCAGGTTCGCGAATCTGGGAGAAACAACATTCCTCGATGCCGCCGGGATTGACGACAGGCATCGGAGTGGCGCGATGCTCCAGTGAGTCTTTGTCAAAGCCGACCCAAGCCTTGTCGTCGATAATGACGGGGACCATATCGTCGCATCGTCCGGCACAGGGCATCTCGGTCGCTCCGTCTTCTTTCATTGACTCGTAGAGCTCACGACCGCCATTGAGAGAACATACATTGCCTGTGCAGACGCGGGGGGCAGATTTGCCGGGAGCTTGGCGTGAAAAGTGGTGGTAAAAAGTAACTGTGCCCCATAGCTCAGCAATCGGGACCTTCAGCGCATCAGAGACCGTTCGTATCGATTCCTCCGAAAGGTATCCGTCCCGATTGTGAAACGCGTGAAGCATGGGGAGAAGAGGCGCTGGCTCATTTTTCCACTGGTCGGATATCTCTTTGTTGGTAGGGCTCGGCATAGCAAGGAAACATCACAAGGTTACGCTGTAAGGTCAAGGGTGGTAACTGCGATTCTCATATTGTTTTCGAGGAGTCATCCGGAAGAAAATTGTCCGACAAATGAAGGACCCTGTTCGGCAATGCGATTCCAAGCCTTTTGTAGACCTTCTCCCATTGTTGCTCATCGTCAGAGCCTTAGGCTGCATCAGTCCCTTTCAAAAAAGCAATCAGGGCGCCCTGGGCACTTGCTAACTCGGGATTGATCTTTTTCCCCCCTTCCAGTTCCGTCGTTTCTTCGGAATTTTGGCCCGGAGGAGCGGTCTGCGCAATCAAAGGAGATCCAAAGAGGAATATAATCCCAAAAGCGAGTATGAGCGAACAGTTAACCACGCCGAGAACCATAGGGATATTGTTGCCGTCATTGGGGGCTCCGTAATCAAGAAACCGATTTCCTTAGTCCGCACAGATTCGTCTTACGCGAAACCTTTTCACGCAATTGTGACCTTGCCGAAATCACGAGGGAAACCGTAACTTGTGGTATGGTTCATCGAGTTTGCATCTGGCTGTTTGCCTCTCTTCTCACAACCTTTTCGGTTCTGTCTGCTGGCTCGGACAACGTGACATTCAATATGGATGTGCGTCAGATTCTCTCGGATGCTTGCTTTGCCTGTCACGGCTTCGATGAAAAGGAGCGAAAAGCGGATTTGCGTCTTGATACTGCGGAGGGTGCCTTTGCCGATCTCGGCGGCTATCAGGCTTTTCTTCCGAAGAGCCTGGAGGAGAGCGAGGCCTGGTTGCGAATCATTTCCGACGAAGAGAATGACGTCATGCCTCCTCCAGACTTTCACAAGAAGCTGACGGAAAAAGAAAAGGACATTCTCAAGCGGTGGATCGAGCAGGGAGCCGTCTACGAAGAGCACTGGTCATTTGTATCGCCGCAAAAACCAGCTGTTCCGGAAGTGGAAGGCAGCCGGAACCCCATTGACTCTTTTTTACGGGATCGTTTGAAAAAAGAAGGGTTGAAGCCTAACCCAAAGGCTGATCGGGAAACCTTAATTCGTCGTGTCACGCTTGATTTGACCGGATTGCCCCCGACCCCCGCCGAAGTCGATGCATTCCTGAAAGACAAGTCACCAGATGCCTATGAGTCGCTTGTTTCGAGCTTGATGGAGCGCCCCACGCACGGAGAGCATCTGGCGCGCTATTGGTTGGACTTAGCCCGTTATGCCGATACGCATGGGCTCCACCTCGACAACGAGCGTTCCATGTGGCCGTATCGCGACTGGGTGGTGCGGGCATTTAACGAGAATATTACGTTTGATGAGTTCACTCGCTGGCAACTGGCAGGAGATTTGTTGGAAGATCCGAGCCGCGAGCAATTGATCGCTTCAGGATTCAACCGTTGCAATGTAACGACTAGCGAAGGCGGGAGCATTAACGAAGAATGGGTCTACCGCTATGCGGTCGATCGAACGACGACGATGATCGAGATCTGGATGGGGCTCACCGGCGGTTGCGCGGTCTGTCACGATCACAAATTCGATCCGATCTCGGCGAAGGACTACTACTCGCTTTACTCCTTTTTTCACAGCGCGGCTGATCCGGCGATGGATGGAAACAAGATCGATACGCCGCCAATCCTGCGGCTCACCTCGCCGGAAGACGAGAAGCGTGTTATTGAGTTGGATCAGAAAATCGCGGCAGCAGACGCAAAAATTGCCGATGCGGTGGCGAAAATGACTTATATCGATCCTGCGGAGCAGAAGCCGGCTCCGCCAGTTCAGAAAACGGAGGCGGTCTGGTTCGAAGATGGATTCCCCAAGGGAACGAATCCGCAAGTCGCAGGAGCGCCGCTGAAACTCGTGAAGCGCGGAGAAGGTGAGGTGTTCTCTGGCAATATTGCGATTTCCCGGAGTGCTCCGAATGCGCTCGCCCAGGATTTCTATTCCGGAGGAGCTGAGTTTGTTGTTTCTGACAAAGGCACCATCTTTGTGCATGCCTTCCTCGATCCGAAGGCTCCACCGGAGGCGATTATGATCCAGTTCCACGCGGGTGGCTGGAAGCATCGCGCGGTGTGGGGGGCTGAGGAGAAGATTGGCTTCGGCAAGCTGGGAACAGTTGAGAAGGTTCACATCGGGGCTCTTCCGGAGACGGGTAGGTGGGTGAAGCTGGAAGTTCCTGCAGCGAAACTGGGGCTGAAGAAAGGAACGAAAATCACTGGCTATGCTTTCACCCAATTCGGCGGGACGGTCGGATGGGATCGGCTCGGGATCAGTTCCGAAACCAACCCGGTAACAGATCCGATGTGGTCGTGGAAAGTTTGGACAGAGCAGAACCAGGGGAGGCGCAACAATGCGCTGCCGGAGGGACTTCGCCAGCTCGTGAGAGGCAAGCGTGCGGATCAATGGTCGGAAGCCGAGCAGAAACGAATCAAGGATTTCTGGCTAACCAATTTCTACGCCGGTGCTCAGGATGCGCTCGGTCCGTTGAAGGCAGAGAAAGTTCCCTGGGAGCAGGAAAAGGAGAAGATCGAAAAAGACGCGCCGATTACCTTCGTGATGGCGGATTTGGCGGAAGCGCGTGAGAGCTTTGTTATGGAGCGGGGACAGTATGATAACCCAGGCGAAAAGGTCAGTCGCGATGTGCCCGAGTTCCTCCCAGGATTGGGGGAAAAGCCCGAGGGGCGCGATTACAATCGTCTCGATCTCGCAAACTGGCTCGTTGGTGGGGATCACCCTTTGACTGCTCGCGTAACCGTGAATCGTTTCTGGCAACAGTTTTTTGGGACCGGGCTTGTGAAGACGAGCGAGGACTTCGGGTCACAAGGGGAGCCGCCAAGCCATCCTCGATTGCTTGATTGGCTTGCCGTTCAGTTTGTCGAGGATGGATGGGATATGCGCAAGCTGGTCACCCGAATTGTGACGAGCCAGGCTTATCGGCAGCATTCAAAAAGCAATCCGGAGTTGCTGGAACGCGACCCGGACAATCGTCTGCTCGCGCGAGGTCCGCGGCTTCGTCTCGATGCAGAGGTTTTGCGCGATCAGGTGCTTTCTCTCAGCGGCTTGTTGGTGACGACAATTGGCGGGAAAGGCGTCAAACCATACCAACCGCCCAACATCTGGGAGCCGGTTGGTTTTGGTAGCAGCAACACCCGCTACTACAAGCAGGATACCGGTGATGCACTTTACCGGCGGAGTCTATATACCTTTCTCAAAAGAACAGCGCCTCCGCCATTCATGGCTTCCTTCGATGCGCCGAATCGCGAGCAAAGTTGCTCCCGTCGTGGGCGGAGCAACACGCCTCTGCAGGCTCTCCAGCTCATGAATGACGTTCAGCACGTCGAGGCCGCGCGAAATCTTGCGAACAGAATCCTAAAAGAAGGCGGTGCCAACGATAAGGATCGCATTCGCTGGGCTTGGCGGGTTGCGACAGCGCGCTGGCCCGAGGTAGAGGAGGCCGAGGCCGTGCAAAATGTCCTGACACAACATCGCAATCGCTATTCATCTGATGAAGCGGCTGCGAAAGAATTGATCAGCTTTGGGGAGAGTTGCGTCGAAGAGAAGGCTGATCCTATCGAACTCGCTGCCTACACCCTGGTGGCGAATCTGCTGCTAAACCTAGATGAAGTGGTGAGCAAAAACTAAGTGACGACAGTAGAATGAACCCGGCTATTCAATTTCACGAATCCCTGACCCGTCGCCGCTTTTTCGAAGGTGCCGGCCTGAAGGTTGGTGGTATCGCCCTTGCCTCGTTGATGGGGGAGAAACTCGTCGCATCGGCACCAAAGCCGGTCGCGTCAGATGATCTCGTGCATCCTCCGCTACCGGGATTTCCCCATTTTGCTCCGAAGGCCAAGCGACTGATCTACCTGCACATGAACGGTGCACCTTCGCAGCTCGATTTGTTCGATTACAAGCCAGGGCTGAAGGACCAGTTCGACAAGGAACTGCCGGAATCGATTCGCAACGGGCAACGCATCACGACAATGACGAGTGGGCAGTCCCGACTCCCGGTTGCGCCAAGTATGTTTGAGTTTTCGCAGTGCGGAAAAAGCGGGATTTGGATGAGTGAGCTCGTTCCGCACATGCACGGCATTGCCGATGATATCGCGATGATCAAAACGGTGCACACCGATGCGATCAATCATGATCCGGCCTGCACCTTTGTGATGACCGGCAGCGAGGTTCCCGGCAAGCCCAGTTTAGGCTCCTGGCTCAGTTATGGGCTCGGTAGCGAAAGCAACGACCTCCCTGCATTCGTTGTTTTTACTCCTTCTTTTCCGAAAGAGAGTCAGGCTCAGGCGTTGTTTACACGGATGTGGAGTAGCGGATTTCTTCCGACCAGATATGATGGGGTCGCTCTCCGTGGACAGGGCGATCCCGTTCTCTATGTGAAGAATCCTCCTGGTGTAAATGGCGGGGATCGACGGACG